>Ga0208410_1001232_pt1 | contig 13448 bp, 15 predicted proteins | sample ETN02SmetaG_3_FD_185787 | JGI IMG/M metagenome (GOLD analysis project Ga0208410, IMG submission 185787) | Marine microbial and viral communities from oxygen minimum zone, Eastern Pacific Ocean - ETNP2014F10-02SV257 (SPAdes) (version 2) | ecosystem: Environmental > Aquatic > Marine > Oceanic ... | reverse complement strand
GTGGATTAAATAGCCTAGAAATGCATGAAGAACAAAAAAATATACTAGTTGGGGTGCATGGGGCTGACAGTAGAGGGTTTGAGTGGATATACCCCCTGCAAACAATAGACGATATCGAAACCAGAACTTATTTTTATAGATGGGATACTTCCGGCTGCCCACAAAAATCAGCAGCAAGTTTCAGGAAAGATTTATTAAATTTAATAAAAGATAGCGACATTGAAAAGATTACATTAATAGGCCACAGCTATGGCGGAATATTATTATCTTTTTTGAATATTGGCTGGGAAGGGCCAAAGATTGAAGTTCATATTGTAGCCTCGCCGCTTGGAAGCAAAGATTTGAAAAGATATTGTGGTTTTACCCACCCCAAAGTAAAGGGTGAGAATATAGATTATTATCAGTGGCGGACAAGGCAGGAGCTGGATAATGCTTTTAAAGACTTAGACTATGATCCTCAAATAATAGACTTTCCTGGCTCACAGGTTGTAAACCTTCCAAAAAGATATAACGGAAGGCGTTTAGGCCATTTATGGTCTTTAAGCTGGGTTGCAGACAACCTATAAATTAAAATATTCTGTGCTTTCCTCTAAGGATCTCTACATACATTACGTGGTCCCCTATAAAGCTATAAAAGGGATATTTAAAAGTGGCAGGTTTATTCTTTTCTATAAAGAAGTGACCTATCCATGCAAACCCATAACCAGATAATAATGAATAGAGTAAATATAAGAAGTCAAAAGTCATAAAGAATCTTACATAAAAGAATATTGCCAAAGACGTTCCTATAAAGTGCATTAACTTAGTATTTTTGTTGTTATGCTCACTTAAATAGTAAGGATAAAAATCTTTAAAATTTGTATATCTTTCCATTTACTTCCCCCCGCAATAATAAACTTTAGAATACCTAATTTAAGATTATAATAAATCTATGAGAAATACACTCTTCATAGCTTTATTTTTTAGCACTTTTCTTTACAGCGGCCCGCGCCTTGAATTTGAACAAACAGCCTTAGATAATTATGTTCATGCTCGTGATGAAGCATATGACTACAAGATTATTAAAACAATAAAGGGAGATGGACATACTGTCTTCATAATTGATTTAACCTCACAAACTTTTCTAACAGAAGCAGAAATAAATAGGCCTGTTTGGAAGCATTGGCTATCTGTGGTTTACCCAGATGACATTAAGCATGAGACCGCAATGCTAATTATTGGCGGCGGAGATAATGATGGAAAAGTTTTGCAAAATGCTTCAGAGATGTCTGTTGCATTTGCTACAGCCAGCAACTCGATTGTTGCAGAATTATATATGGTTCCAAATCAGCCATTAACATTTACAGATGAAACTGAACCAAGATGGGAAGATGCTTTTATTGCCTATACCTGGGACAAATATTTAACCAGTGGTGATAACAAGTGGCCAGCAAGGATGGCTATGACAAAAAGCGCCACTGCCGCAATGGACGCAGTTCAAGCATTAACAAAAGCACAAACAACTAATACAGTTTCAAAGTTTGTAGTTACGGGAGCTTCTAAAAGAGGCTGGACCACGTGGACGGCAGGAGCTGTTGATAGTCGAGTAGAAGCAATCATTCCTGTTGTTATAGATATGCTTAATATTGAGCCTTCATTTAAACATCATTGGGAGGTTTATGGTTTTTGGGCGCCAGCAATAAAAGATTATGAAGATATGAAGATAATGGACTGGTGGCAGTCAGAAGAAATGAGATCTCTCAATACATTGGTTGATCCAATTAGCTATAAAGAAAGGTATGAAATGCCCAAATTAATGGTTAATGCTGCTGGAGATGAATTCTTTATACCCACGTCATCCCAATTTTATTTTGATCAACTTCCAGCTGAGAAATATTTACGATATGTGCCTAATGCAAATCATAGCCTGGATAACACAGATGCTCTTGAAACAATATTGGCTTTTTATGCAAGTATTTTAAATAAGTCTCCAAGGCCAAAATTTTCTTGGCAGTTTGGCGAAGACGGATCTATAACTGTTTGGTCGGAAAGCAAGGCAAAAGAAGTTCGCATGTGGAGCGCAGGCAATAAAAAAGCACGAGACTTTAGAAAAGATACTATCGGTAATGGCTGGAAGTCTAAAAAATTAATGCAGCAAAATGATGGAAGTTATAAGGCCATACTCAAAGAGCCAAATAAAGGATGGAAAGCATATTTTATTGAGTTAACTTATGAAACATCTTTCGGCACTCCCATAAAGTTTACAACCCCGGTTCGAGTTACACCCAATACACTTCCATTTGATTATATTCCTCCCGAAAAACCAAAAAGGGGATTTTTATCAGAAGAATAATCACCAATGACCACTAATAAATACGAAGAATTTATAAAAAGACTCCAAAAAAGTACTGATGAGTATAGAGAAGAGTCAACTAACACAAGGCACAAAAAGGGTTTTAGAACTGCAAGAGAGAATTTAAATAATTTAATTGATGAGGATAGTTTTCTTGAATTTGGTCAATTTGCAGTTGCCGCACAAAGAAGCAGAAGGGATTACGATGATTTACAAGACAAAACCAATGCAGATGGGATTATCACTGGTTTTTGTAGAGTAAATTCAGATATAGTTGGCAGAGCATCTTCAGATGCAATTGCGATTATTTATGACTACTCTGTTTTGGCGGGCACGCAAGGATTCTTCCACCATCAGAAGCTTGATCGAATAACCGATAAAGCAAAAGAATATCAGTTACCTATAATAATTTTTACTGAAGGAGGTGGCGGTCGGCCCGGAGATGTAGATGTTGCAACCCAGATAGCCGGCTTACACATTCCTTCATTTGCAAACTGGGCTTCGCTTTCAGGAAGATGTTTAAGGATCGCGGTTAATAATGGTTATTGTTTTGCAGGTAATGCTGCGCTTTTTGGTTGCAGTGATTTTAGAATTGCCACAAAAGATTCATGGATTGGGATGGCAGGACCCGCCATGATAGAGGGAGGAGGCTTAGGAAAATATAACCCCAAAGATATTGGTCCTGTAAAAGATCACGAATTAAATGGGGTGGTAGATATTGTTGCAAAGGATGAAGCTGAGGCAACAAGTCTAGCAAAAAAACTACTTTCATACTTTCAAGCCCCACTAACCGACCATTCAAGTATTAATCAAGATGAGCTCAGAGCAATCATGCCTCAGGACAGAAGATACACATACGAAGTAAGAGATATCATAAAAATAATTAGCGACACCGATACTTTTTTAGAGACAAAAGAAAAATATGGGAAAAGTATAGTGACCGGTTTTATCAGAATTGAGGGCCAGGCAATAGGCCTGCTAGCTAGCGATTGTAAGTTTCTTGGCGGAGCCATTGATTCTGAGTCCTCTGAAAAAGCTGCCGACTTTATCAATAGATGCAATGACCACAAGATGCCACTCCTTGTGTTGGCTGACACACCGGGTTTTATGGTTGGCCCAGATAGTGAAAAAGAGGGCGCCGTTAGAAGGATGGCAACTTTATTCAAAGCAGGGGCCCAATTTAGTGCTCCGCTTATAGCTATTTTCTTAAGAAAGGGATATGGGCTTGGAGCCCAAGCTCTTGTAGGGGGCAGTTTACATAGACCAGTTTTTACTGCAGCTTGGCCTACCGGTGAATTTGGAGGCATGGGCTTGGAGGGGGCAGTAAAACTTGGATATAAGAAAGAACTAGAAGCCATAGAAGATGAAAAAGAAAAAGAAGAGTTATTTAATAAACTAGTAGCAAAGATGTATGAAGTTGGTCAAGCCAATGAAGCTGCTTCTTTCCTAGAAATTGATGCAGTTATTGATCCGGCGGATACGAGAATGATTATTTTAAAAGCTTTAGATGCAGCTTCCAGCTAAGGAGATCATATGATTAATGAAACCATGCCTTATGAAAAGAAATTTATTGATGTAGAGAGTAAAAAGATTGCTTATATAGACGAGGGTCACGGCGATCCAATTGTCTTAATCCATGGCAACCCAACTTCATCTTTTCTTTGGAGGAACATAGTTCCTGAATTATTAAACTCTGGCAGGGTTATTGTTCCCGATTTAATAGGACAAGGTGACTCAGAAAAATTGCCAGTCAGTGATGGATCTGATCGTTATTCGCTTGAAGTCGCTTATAAATATGTTGATGGTTTGTTGCAAAACATAGGCGCTGACAACAATGTAACCTTAGTAATTCATGACTGGGGAAGTGGAATTGGTTTTCTTTGGGCGATGCGCAATCCCAATGCAGTTAAGGGAGTTGCTTATATGGAAGCCATTGTGAAACCTATGAGCTGGGATGATTGGCCAGAGGGTGGAGTTGGTATTTTTAAAGGATTTCGCTCTGAAAAAGGAGAGGATCTTATTTTAAATAGAAATATGTTTATAGAAGGAGTTCTCCCGTCCTCTGTTATAAGAGAACTTTCAGAAAATGAAATGAATGCTTATAGAGCACCCCACCTTAAAGAGGAAGACAGGCAACCGCTTTTAAACTGGCCTCGCCAGATCCCGTTAGAGGGAGAGCCCAAGAATGTAGTTTCATTAGTTAATGATTATGGAGCATTTATGTCTAGCAGCAATATACCCAAATTATTTATAAATGCTGACCCTGGCTCTATTTTATTAGGCAAACAGAGAGAATTCTGTCGGAGCTGGCCCAATCAAAAAGAAGTTACCGTTAAAGGAATCCACTTTATTCAAGAAGATTCGCCTGTTGAAATTGGGCAAGCCGTGGCAGAATGGCTTGAGACCATATAAAAACATAAAGGAGAAAATTATGTCAGATGTTCCAGTTTATATGATAGCTAATTTAGAGGCTAACGAAGACCCAAGTGAATACAGAAAATATGAAAAAGGATTTTTCCCTATTCTAAAAAAACATGGCGGGTCTTTTATTACTTTTGATGATAATCCAAAACATATGGAAGGCTCAGAGCCTAGAGCAGGGCGAATGATTATTTTTCAATTTCCCTCAGAAGCAGCAGCAGAAGCTTGGTTTAATGATCCAGAATATCAATCTTTATCAGAGCACAGAAGAGCAGGAGCAGATACCAAATCAATTACAATGGTTCATGCGATGCCACCAAGAAAATAGATGAGCTGTATCGTTTGTAGAAGCGATGACACTCAATCTTTTAAGACCAAAGATCAAAAAACCTACTGGGATTGCAATAATTGCTTTGCAAAGTACTTAGACAAAGATTTTTATCTTGATAAAGATACAGAGAGAAGCCGCTATCTGGAACACCAAAATGAAATAGGAGACCCAGCCTATATAAAATTTCTATCTAAATTAATAGATCCATTAAGGCCAAAACTTAATCTAAATGATAAGGGGTTAGACTTTGGATGCGGGCATGGTCCAGCTCTCGCCGAGATGCTTAGGTTAGAGGGTTTTTCTGTAGATCTATATGATCCATTCTTTTTCCCCAATAAAGATATCTTCGCTAATAAATATAATTTTATAACCTGCACAGAAACGGCTGAACACTTCTTTAATCCAAATAAAGAATTTGAAACCCTTAATTCATTATTATTACCAGGGGCCTGGCTTGGCGTAATGACTTCTTTCTTAACAGACAGCCATTTATTTAATAATTGGTACTATAGGAGAGATCCAGCACATGTTGTTTTTTATTCTAGAAAAACTTTTGAAGTTATCGCCGAACAAATGAATTGGGATATGGAAGTACCCCAAAAAGATGTAGTATTATTTCATAAGAAATAAGACATATACGAAAGTTAACAATATAAGGAGATGCAAATGTTTAGTCATGTAATGCTAGGAGCAAATGATATAGAAGAATCTAAAAATTTTTATGACAAGATTATGATTGAATTGGGCGCTCAGCCGGGGAAATTAACTCTTAATCATGACGGCCATACAAGATATATTTATTTTATAAACAGAAACAACAGCTTTCTTATTTCGCAGCCAATTAACAATGAGCCAGCTACTCAAGCTAACGGCAGTACTATTGGGTTTAATGCAACTAGTACAGAAATGGTTGATAAATGGCATGCAGCTGGAGTGAAAGCTGGAGCATCAACCCCTGAACTTTGTGATCCTCCAGGAATTAGAGAGGGCGGCGGGGTTCAATTATATTTAGCATACCTAAGAGACCCTTCTGGAAATAAGATATGTGCCATGTATAGAATCCCCAGATGAAAAACTTAATTGTAATTTTTTGTTTAATTTCTTCATACCAGACATCCGCTTCAGAGCTTACGATCAACATCTTGGATCAAGAAAAGGCAGGGGTTCTTTTTTTAACAATTTGCAATACAGCTGCTGGTTTTGAAGACTCTGTTGAGAATGAATCTGAAGAAGCCTCTTGTGCAAGCGGCGCCGCAAAAGCCCAACTAGAAGAAACTTTTAAAATTACTATCGAGCTTCCTGATGGCGAATATGCGATTGCTGCATTTTTAGATTTAAATAAGAATGAAAAAATGGATAAAAATTTTATAGGTATTCCCAAAGAGCAATATGGATTTTCGAATAATGCTATGGGCAGAATGTCAGCCCCCTCATTTGAGCAAGCAAAATTTAAGGTCAGCGGACCTACCACTCATAATATAAAGCTCAGATCCGGGGTGCCTAAAGGCAATTAATATTTAAATCAGAAATATTCGGGTATTTTGCCAACAAAGTCTTTGTAATATTGTTTTAATTGATCAATATCTTTTTGATTATCTCCGCTCGGGTAGAAGAGTTCTCTAAAGCTTATTTCTTTTGTTGGGTAGTCAATTGAAACCAATAAAATAGGACACTCCAAAGACTGCGCAATTCTTAAAAAACCAGATTTCCAATTTTCAGTCTTTTTTCTTGTACCCTCAGGAGATATCCCAAGCAAAATACCACCCTCACGTTTAGCTATTTCAATGACATCATTAACAACATTTTTTGATTTAGCACGATTAACAGGAATACCCCCTAGACTTTTTAATAAGCGCCTAAAACCTCTTTTAAAAATGGTGTGCTTTCCTAGCCAATAGATTTTTACCTTTAAACTTAGCACCAGAGCCATTCCATGAACAAAGTCCCAATTAGAAGTATGGGGAGCAATAATAACTAATAATTTCTTCATATCAGGTATTTTGCCCGTTACTTTCCAGCCACTAACCCAAAGAACACTAGACCCTATGACAGAAAATAATTTATTGCGCTTCGCTATGAAGCGCTCTGGAACCGACAGCTTGTCATTTAATTGTGTATCACTCAATTATCAGTTTCCCATTATCTCAATATGCTTAGTTTAACCACTGGAGAAGAAAATGGTATATCTAGAGTAAATTTATATTTTGTCTATAATCTCAAAATATTATGAAATTATTAAAAGCTGACAATTATCAGACTTGGTATATAGAAGAGGGCAATAACGCAATCTTGATTGACCCATGGCTCAGCAATCAACTGCAGCCAGACGGATCTTTATTTATTCAAAGGAAAAGAGATCATGCCACCGTTCTTGATCAAGAGAAGCTTAACAATGTCCAAGCAATAATTATTACAGCGCCGTTTGAAGATCATCTTCATATTGAATCAATTAAATCTTTTAAAAAAGATGTAAAAATTTATACATCAAAATTAATAAAAAAGATGCTAATAAAAGCCAAAGTTAAAAATACAATTTATATTCTCGATAATAAGGGGACAGACGTATGTTCAATTAACATTAGGGCATTGCCAACAGGATTTCCATACCACCCAGCTACATTTGCTTTATTAATAAAAGATATAAACGGGAATACAATTTTTCATGAGGGGCATATAGCAAAATTTAGATTCTTATTAAAAAATAAAATTAAAGCCGACGTAGCTATTCTTACAGCAGAAGAGGTTAAGCTCTTAGGCTTTTTAAGATTGGGAATGGATTATAAAAGAACGCTTCGGGCATGTAAGATCTTGGACGCAAAGAGTTTATTTATAACTGGGTCTAATCCAGGGGACACCAAAGGCATTATTGGAAAATTTCTTTTAGTTAAGCCTTTGGAAAAAGAAAAATTAGAGACTCATATTGCCCTGAATCATCAAGCTGGTGATTATATAAATTTAACTTAGAAGAAATATCCCCAAATCAATCATTAGATATATATTTGCAAATAACCCCATTGCCCAGAACCCGCTTCTTGGACTTGGATTCTTATCGGTTGAAATTTTATAGTAAAGGGCCATATGAATGATTCTAGTTACAGCATAAATCCAAACTACTACCGAGAGTTTGTGAGCACTATAACCCGCCATCATTGCAAGTATCGCCATTCCAAATAAAGGAATAATATTTTCAAGCGAATTCCAAAAGGTTCTATAAGCTCTGAAAAAAAACGATTCTTGGCCTAAAGAGGGGTCAATTACACCCACCTTGTATCCTTTTTGTCTTCTATGAACTCTAACAAGAACCATGGCCTGAATAATAATGGTGCTCAGGGTCAACCAAAGGCCAACAAAAACAGATTGATACATTTCTAACATTACTTCTCCTTATTGAATTTGATTATTTTTAATCCAGCGCATTTGAGCAACTATGCCTATTATATATATAACAAAAAAGGATAGATAAAATTTTAGAATTAAGGGATCTTCAAAACTTTTTGCAAATGGATCGTTTACAGGCAACCTTCTAAGAAAATCAGTAATGGCTGGGATCATATGAAAAAGAAATAGAGAAGAAAAGCTTAAAGCTTGAAAATATGGACATAGCCACCCAAAGATTAATCTTCTTTCGTTTATTATTCCTACAATTACAGCCAATATAGCTATCACCGCTAATAAATGGGCAATACCGAAACCACCTTGCTTATATATCATCAGGGCCGAAACAGCAGTAATAATTGTTGTTATAAGAAAAATTTTTGCCGATAAATTTTTAGACTCAACAATCTTATATTTTATGATGCTATAAGCACCACTTAATATTGCAATTATTCCCATAATGGTATGAAACCAACCAAATGGTGACATTTCTGGCATATAAATCTCCTGGTTTTTTTAAAGTGTGTATTTGGATTTCTATGATAACTATACCTTGTTCTAAGTCAAACCTAGAAAATACTACTTTAGGCCGTCATACAAAGCTTTAGTTAAATCATTTGCTGTTTTATATAAACCTTTATATTGGTGCATTTCGTTACATATAAAGGCAAAACCTAATTCCTGATTCGGATCTCCAAAAGCAACTGCTCCGCCAACTCCAGCATGGCCAAACATTGCATTTTGGAATCTAGGCGACATATCACCAATAAGAGTCATCTCTTTACCAAGCTCATATCCCAATCCAAAAGTTATATTTGATCCAAATAAAACTGAATCTGGTCCCGCAGAGAATTTTTGAGTAGCAAATTCCAGGGTTTTTGGATCCATTATTTTGTAGCCATCACGTGAGCATCCCGTGCTTAGAATCCCATAAAGTTTAGCTAAACCTGACGCTGTTCCATGACCATTTGCTGAAGGAATCTGAGCCATTCTCCAATCAGATGAATTGGGATAGTTAATATCATCTTCTTCTCTGCTTTGAAATGCTATATAAAAGTCACCAGCTTTAATAGAGTCTTTCATATTATGGAATGCCTTGGGCAAGAATATATTCGGAATATATTTTATATATTCCAGTGGCGACTTTCCGCCAGCATCATCAAGCATCAACATATCGGCGCATCTAGAAAAATCAGATTCATCTAATCCAATTTTAAAATCAATATTTAATGGTTCAGCAATTTCATCTCTAAAGAAAGTCCCAACATCTCTACCATCAACCCTTCTTAGGATTTCGCCTACCAGCCAGCCATAAGTTAGCGCATGATAGCCTTGTGAAGATCCTGGTTCATAAAATGGCTTTTGTTTTGCTAGGGTGGAAGTAAAAATATCCCAATTTTGCCAGCTTCCAGGAGGAGTTCCATCTTGGAAGCCAAAGTTATTTGATCTGTGGCACAAGAAATCACTTACTTTAGTATTTTCTTTTCCATTACAACCATACTCTGGCCAATAATCTGAAACTTTCTTATTAACATCTAGTTTCCCCTGGTCAATTAGACGGGCAATACATGTTGCCGTCACGCCCTTGGTTACTGAGAAAACATTAACCATGGTATCTTCTTCCCATGATTCTGTTCTGGCTGAATCTTTATGACCACCGTATAGATCTACAACCATTTTGCCCTCATGCTCTATAGCAAGAGCAGCACCAGTCTCATGCCCTGATTCAATAGCACGAGTAAAAATTTCACCTACTTCTGAAAAATTGGGGTCGCAATACCCAGAAACCTTTTTCATTAACCAAACCCCCTTAATAAAACCATATATGACATAAACGGCATCTTTATATATATTATAATCTAATTAATTTATTGATTTTAAGGGGTGGTAGTTTGTTTAAAAGAATAGCAGAGTTTTTTAGAGTTTTAGGGGAATTAAAATACATGATTCCGGTTCTTCGTTATCAATGGCCTGGTCCCGAAGATAGCGCCTCCTTATCCCATACTTTTCAAGAAACAACTGAAAAATTTGGAGAGAGACCCTTTATATATTTTGAAGATGAGACTTGGACATACTCCCAAGCAAATAAAGCAGCCAATAGTTTCGCAAAATACTTATTAAAAACTGGTGTTAAACATGGAGATAGGGTTGTGTTGTTTATGGAGAACAGACCTTATTACGTTATATCACTTCTTGCGCTTAATAAGATAGGCGCTATTGGAGTCCTTATTAATACAAGCTTAACTGGTGATCCCCTAATCCATTGCATCAATTCTTCTGATTCTACAAAGTGTATCTTTGGAGCAGAACGCACCGAACCTCTTGGAGAGGTGCTAGATCAAATAAATATTACCAAAAAAGAAGATTTCTTATGGGTAGAAGACACAAAAGATTATTCATTACCAGAATGGGCAATTGACCTAAAAAATAGCCTCGATTTTAATGATGATCAAAACTTAGAAGAAACAAATCTAATTAAGGCTAAAGATACAGCCTGTTATATTTTCACTTCTGGCACAACTGGAGTTCCAAAAGCAGCAATTCTTCCTAATGCAAAACTTATAGCGGCTTCTGTAAACATAACCATGGCCGGGTATCGAATTGACGAGAATGATTGTATGTATAACTGTTTGCCTCTATATCACTCAACAGGTTTAATGCTGGGATTATGCGCAGCAATTAATGTTGGGGCAGCATCGTTTATAAAAAGGAAATTTTCAGCTTCTTCTTTTTGGGCAGAAGCACATAAACATAATACAACCGCCTTTGTTTATATAGGAGAACTATGCAGATACCTTACAAACCAAGAGCCGTCTGAAATAGAAAAAAACAATCCCATTACCAGGATGGTAGGGAATGGGTTAAGGCCAGATGTGTGGGATACATTCAAGCAAAGGTTTGACGTAGAGAGGATAATAGAAATCTATGGGGCTAGCGAGGGCAACGCTCTATTCATGAATCTATTTAACAAAGATAAAACTATCGGTATGACAAGCGCAGATGTCGCATTAATTGAATACGATGTTGCAGAAGACGAGATTATAAAAAATGAAGATGGATTTTGTACAAAGATTTTAACGCATGATCCAGGTCTCTTAATTATAGAAATTGGGCCAAACGCTGTTTTTAATGGTTACACAGATAAGGAAGCCAGTGAAAAGAAAATTTTACGTAACGTTTTTGAAGAGGGAGATGCTTGGTTTAATACGGGTGACTTAATCAAAACAGTTGATGTAGGATTTGCTTTGGGGAAAGATCACTATCAGTTTGTTGACAGGGTAGGAGATACTTTTAGATGGAAATCAGAGAATGTTTCTACTAATGAGGTTGGCGAAATCTTAAATGGTTATTTAGACGTAAATATGTCTAATGTCTATGGTGTTAAAGTTCCCGGTTGCGAAGGTAGAGCTGGAATGGCAGCATTTAGCCTAGAAGATGCAGAGAGTTTTAATTGGAGTGAATTTTCAGAATACGTTGAAAACAATCTTCCAAAATATGCACGACCTCTTTTTATTAGGATTATTCAAGAAATGGATACCACGGGAACATTTAAACTCAAAAAGAATGAATTGAGAGATGAAGCATTTGATATAAATAAAGTTAATGACAAGATATATTGTCTCAAGCCATCTTCGAATCATTACGAAGCCCTTGATCAAGATTGGCTTAACACAATAAATTCTGAGGCAGCTGGCTATTAAATTATAAAATAAAAGATGAAGAGCCTTAATCCTATACCCATAGCCGGGGTTCCAGCTTCTCCATATTCAAGGAAGATGATTGCCTTGCTTCGTTATCGAAGAATCCCATATGTAGTTAAATGGGGGGACCCTAATGCATTTATAAAAAAGTTTGATATTGAAGCACCAAAACCAACTTTATTACCTGTATTTATCTTCGATATTGATGGCCAAATGCAAGCCATTTGTGATTCAACTCCTATCCTTAGGCATCTAGAAAAAGAGTTTCCTTCTAGAGGCGTTATCCCAACTGACCCAAAGCTAGATTTTTTAAATTATTTGCTTGAAGATTTTGGCGATGAGTGGGTAACAAAATATATGTTTCATTATCGATGGCATTTTAAAGAGGATATTGATAATGCTGGGACAATATTGCCATTACTTCATGATGTCAGCTTAGAAGATGAGGCCCATAATTCATTTAAGGAATATATATCTGATTTACAAACTAGTCGTTTATGGGTTGTGGGCTCTAATGAGATAACGGCACCCATTATTGAGGCAAGTTATAAAAGATTTCTTAAAGAATTTGAGAAATGCTTAAGCTCTCAACCATTTCTATTTGGCAGCCGCCCATCATCTGCAGACTATGCAATATATGGACAGCTCTCACAACTTATTGGATTTGATCCAACATCAAGAGCAATTGCTTATGAAATATCACCCCGTGTTATTGCATGGTTAGATTTAATAGAAGACATGAGTGGGCTTGAGCCCGAAAACCAAGATTGGCTATCATTTTCAGATTCTAAACAAAGCCTCGAGGGTATTTTTAAAGAAATAGGAAAAGTATATTTACCAGCACTATTGGCTAATGCCCGGGCAGTTAATGATAATTCACCAACATGGAAGACCACTATTGATGGAGCTGACTGGGAGCAAAAGAGTTTTCCTTATCAAGCAAAATGTTTGAAATGGATTAACGAAGAGTTTCATAATTTAAATCAGAATGATCAAGATGAGATTATGGAATTTTTTGCTGAAACTGGCTGTAGCAAATTAATTCTAGAAGACTAAAGAGTTGTGAAGGTACTTAGAACCCCTGATAAATATTTTGCTAATATTAAAGACTATCCTTTTGAGCCGATTTATACCTCTATAAAAGCAAAGGACGGAACTAAGATTAGAATTCATCATATAGATGAAGGGCCAAGGGATGGTCCAATCCTTCTAGCCATGCATGGTCAACCGGTTTGGAGTTATCTTTACTCAAGAATGATTCCTTTTTTGGTTAAAGCTGGCATCAGAG
>Ga0208410_1001224_pt1 | contig 13485 bp, 9 predicted proteins | sample ETN02SmetaG_3_FD_185787 | JGI IMG/M metagenome (GOLD analysis project Ga0208410, IMG submission 185787) | Marine microbial and viral communities from oxygen minimum zone, Eastern Pacific Ocean - ETNP2014F10-02SV257 (SPAdes) (version 2) | ecosystem: Environmental > Aquatic > Marine > Oceanic ... | reverse complement strand
GAGAAAGATGTAAATAAAAAAAATAAAAATTTCAACATTTATACCATGCTAACAGCTATTATAATTTTCTAAAATCAAATAATTGAAGATATATATTAAAGGATTTAATATTGATCAATGCCTAACATAGATAAACTTATTGAAGACCTTACTTTAGAAGAAAAAATTATTCTTCTAAGTGGGTTTAATTCTTGGTATACAAACAAAATTGATAGATTAGATATCCCTAGTATTAAGATGTCTGATGGGCCCAATGGAGTAAGGGGTGATTCAAACTCAGGCAAGTCTTCAGCTTGTTTCCCTTGCGCTATTTCAATTGGTTCTACTTGGGATATGGATCTTATAAATGAATTGGGTATTGCGCTTGGAGAAGAGGCTAAAATAAAAGATGTTGATGTTCTGCTTGGCCCCACTATTAACATCCACAGACATCCTTTAGGCGGCAGACATTTTGAGAGTTTTTCAGAAGATCCTTTTCTTTCGGGGAAAATTGCTACTGAATATGTGAAAGGTGTCCAATCACAAAATGTTGCAGCTTGTTTAAAACATTTTATTGGTAATGATACTGAGTTTGAAAGACATCTTGTAAGCTCGAATATTGATGAAAGAAGCTTAAGAGAAATATATTTGCTTCCATTTGAAATGGGAGTTAAAGATGGAAATGCTCAAGTGGTTATGAGCGCCTATAACAAATTAAATAATATTTATTGCAGTTCTCATAAAGAATTACTTATAGATATTTTAAAAGATGAATGGGGTTTTGACGGTTATGTTGTGAGCGATTGGGGTGCTGCTTTAGAGGTGGAAGAAAATGCAACGGGCGGTCTTGATCTTGAAATGCCTGGGCCTGCTAGAAATTGGGGAGAGAATTTACTTGCCCTAGTTAAAGAGGGAAAGGTAAAAGAAAGTTTAATTAATGACAAAGTAAGAAGAATATTGAATGTTGCAAAATTCTCTAAAAGGTTTGAAAACCCAGGAATTAAACCTGAAGAAAGTCATGACACTCAACCAAGAAGAGATTTGCTAAGAAAGTCTGCCGCAGATGGCATGGTGTTACTTAAGAATAATGATCTGCTTCCTTTAAAATCAGATCTAAAAAAACTTGCAATTATTGGCCCCAATGCAAAAGAAGCTCAAATAATTGGGGGTGGGAGTGCAAGTCTAAAACCCCATTATCAGATACATCCTCTTGCAGCCTTCCAGGATAGATTGGGAGACAATATAAAAATTTCATATGCGAAAGGTTGTCATACCCATAAATTCTTGCCCAAGATTGATGAAAACCTTATGGAGAAAGAGTTAAGTGGTGATGAGGGATTCTTGGTTGAATATTTCCAAGGCTCTGAATTTGATAAAAATCTATTGGCTAAAGAGTATTTAAAGGGCAGTAAATTTTGGGTATTTGAAGGTTTTGCTAAAGATGTAATATCGCAGCTAGAAAGACCAGATATTTCTGTAAGATTTTCTTGCAACTATACACCTGATATTTCTGGTCAACATGAATTTGAAATATTTGGTATTGGTCAATCTCGTCTTTTTATTAATGGTGAAGAGCTTATAGATAATTGGACAGAAACTAGTCCCGGAGAAGCTTTCTTTTCATTTAGCTCGGATTCTAGAAAAGGATCAGTGGAGTTTAAAGAAGGAGAAACCTATCTGATAGAAGTTAAATATAAATTTGAAGGAAACTTCCCTGCAATATACATTGGCTGCCAGCCTCCAGATAAAGTAAACCTTTTTGATGAAGCGATAAGTGCTGCTAATGAATCTGATCAAGTGGTGTTAATTGTTGGCACTAATTCTGATTGGGAAACTGAAGGTAATGATAGAAGTGACTTCAATTTACCAGCCAATCAAAACCATTTAATCGAAGAAGTTTTAAAAGCTAACCCAAATACTATAGTTGTTCTAAATACTGGCTCGCCTGTAAAAATGCCGTGGGTTGATAAAGCAGATGCAATAATCCAAACCTGGTTTGCAGGACAAGAGTTTGGTAACGCTTTGGTTGATCTTATGACTGGAGCAATCAATCCATCGGGTAAATTACCCACCTCCTTTCCTATTAATCTAGAAGATACTCCGGCATATAAATGCTACCCAGGAAAAGACCTACAAATGGAATACGAAGAAAAACTTCTAGTGGGTTATAAGTGGTATGACAAACAAAACATTAAGACGCTCTTCCCTTTTGGTTATGGTCTTTCTTATACAAAATTTACTTACTCCAATCTTAAGATTCAGCAAGATAAGGATGACATTTTATGCACATTCAATGTTCAAAATAGTGGGAATTGTTCTGGAGCAGAAACTGCCCAATGCTACGTTGCTTATAAGGGTGCTACAGAAGAGGAGCCTTTGAAAACTTTACAAGGTTTTGACAAAACACTCCTTGCACCAGATGAAGATAGCCAAATACAAATTTCTCTAAATCGTAGGAATTTCTCATATTGGAATACCGACAAAAAGGAATGGGAAGTAAAGTCAGGATCGTATGAAATTATGATTGGTTCTTCAGCTGAAGATATTCATCTTCAATCAGAAATCAATCTATAGCCAATTCTTTCATCTCTTCATCACTTAAAAGAATTTGAGTTGCTTTAATCGAGCTATTGGTTTCAAAGATGGTTCTGGGACCTATTAATGGAAAAATTAGTGAAGATTTATGCAGAACATAAGCAAGTGCAATTTGAATCGGCTCTACATTTTTTTGCTTAGCCATTTCAAAGCATTTTGCCCTTCTCTTTAGGTTTCTTTCATCATGCCAAACTCTTTTTTCTTCTTCTAAAGAAGGGTTGGAAAAATGCTCATTGGAGGTAACTTCTTTTTTCTTAATAAAAAAACCTCTTGCCTGACTTGACCAGGGGAATAGCATAATCTTATTTTCAATTAAGTAATTAATATAGTCATCATTAACGCCAACACATCCTGGCCAAACCGGATCAATCATTTCAGCTAAACTAAAATTATTGCTTAAAACTTTAAAAGCTTCTCTTTTCGACGCTTGTGCATAATCTTGAGATTCAGAAAAACGCTCTAACCCCCAATTAGATGCGCCTATTAAGTTTATTAGCCCTTCATCTTTTATCTCATTCAAAGCATCAATAAATTCTGCCACTGGAACTTCTGGATTATCTCTATGAAGACAAAAAATATCTAACTTCTCAATATTTAAACGTTGAAGGGATTCTATAATTTGGGGTTTAATAAATTTAGGTTCGCATTCTGGAGTATGGGCGCCTTTTCCAAGAACAATAATCTTATCTTCAAGTTGACGTGAATTAATCCAGTCTCCTAAATATTTATCACCTTTCCCATTGTTGTATATATAAGCAGTATCAAAAATTCTTCCTCCTGCACCATAAAAATGATCAAACATGGTAAATGCATGTAGACTTGATGTTTGATTATCACAACCAAAGGCTAATCTTGAAGCATCTTTTTCAAGATCATCTAATGTATTATTTTTAAGTTGAGGTTCTTGTATATGAAAGAATTTTGACTCTGGTATAGGAGATTCATTAAAGTTATTCAAAGGACATTTTATACCTAGCTCTCTTCTCCATTGATCAAGCCACAGCATATTACTTTGAGTATCCGTATGAGAAATAAAGTCAGATTCAATTTTTTTATCCTGAATGCATTGAGAAGCATGATCAATTTCTCTTGTAAATAATCCGATTGAATCTTTGTATGGGATCTCTTTTACCAACTTTCCAGAATCAAAGATTTGTATAGAAGATGTGCCATCTTGAAATTGACCGCAATGCCAGGGTTGAGAAACAATTAATTCAGTAGATCCTGCTGAAATGATTAGATTATTAGTAAAGTCTTCATTTATAGCGCAACTTATTTCTGCTTCAATCTTATCTGAGAAAATTAAATGCGCTCGTGATTGAAGATCAACGCCCGTTTCATCAAGTATTCCGGTTGCGCTAATACTAACAGGGTCGGCATACGGCAAATCTTGTAAAGCCCCTGCTATTAATTTACTCATAGACAATGGATAACATCCAACATCTAAAATTGCACCTCCGCCCAACAATGGATTTCTTAAGCGATGTTCTTTTGGTAAATCTGCAGAAAACCCAAAAGAGCTTTTAATAATTATTTTATCTTGTGTGTCATTAAAGACATTTAAATTATCAAGAATATTAGTAGTCTGTGGGTGGGTGCGATACATATATGCTTCCATCAAAAAAACATCAGCCTCTTGAGCTAAATTTAATAAAACCATACTTTCTAGGTGATTCATGGTTAAAGGTTTTTCACACAAAATATGCTTCTTGCTTTTAATAGCTTCTATTGAATAAAAGTAATGTGAACTATGGGGTGTCGCTATGTAGACAGCGTCTATTTCTTTTGAAGCAATAAAGTCTGGAAAATTGGTATAAGGAGATATATTAAACTTTGAGGAAAAAGCATTAACTTTCTCTTGATCTCTTCCATAGACACTTACTAAATCTGAGTTCTCACAATGTTTTATTGAGTGAGCAAATGCGCTAGCAATATTCCCAGGTCCAATAATGCCCCACTTAATATTAGGCATTTGAAAGTCTTCTGTTTTCAATCTCTTTAATAAGTTCTTTATGAAAAGCTTTATCAATAGGATAGAAATAAACTAAAGCAAAACTAATACAAACGCCGCCAAGAGGTATCCAAGTCATTAAAGATTTCAAGCCATCTAGTGTTTCTTGAGTTTGAATCTCATTAGGTTCAAAACCAATTTTTGTTAAAGCTATTCCTAAAATAACAGCAGCAAAAGCTATAGCTCCCTTTTGAGCAAAGGTCATAAATCCATACAATGAAGATTCTGTTCTTATACCAGATTTCCATTCACCATATTCAATAGTATCAGGCAGCATAGACCAAAAAAGCACTCCTGTTGCGCCATTACCAATACCTATTAGACCAAGAATAACAAGTAATTCATTTAAAGTTCTAATAGGGTAAAAATAAAATACTAAGAATCCAATAAGTAAGAATGTCATTGAAATCATCCATGCATTTTTCTTACCTATTTTTAAAGCAGCAAAAGCCCACAATGGTATAACTGCAAATGACACGCCGCTACTAACGCCCAGAATTAAGCCTTGATATTCATGCAGGTCCAAATAATATTTAGAAAAGTAAATCAAATTATTATTAAACATTAGCGTGGTTGATCCTAGAATTAGTATTGATCCAAAAACAATCCAAAAAGGATAATTGTTTGCAACTGATTGTGAGACCTTTTTAAAACTGGGTAGCTGGGATTTATTAAATTCAAAATTTCGCTCTTTAACAAAATAAACTGTGATACTAAGAATAAAAATAGCAGTTAGGCCTGCAACTAAACCCAAATACACAAAACCAAGAGCTTCTTCTCCGCCGCCAAACCAAAGCACAATAGGAAAACCAAAAGCAGATACTGTTAGGGTTCCAAAAGATGCAGCTAACATTCGAGCAGTAGTTAATTTTGTTCTCTCATCACTATCATCAGTAATCCTAGCTGTTAGTGATGAATATGGAACACTAACAATGGTGAAACAAGTCCTATGAATTAGATTAACTGCCAATAAAAAGGCAAATAAAGTTGTGCCTTCAAAAGGAGGAACCCAAAGCAGCAGAACGAAAGACAAAGCTAAAGGAATTGATCCATAAAAAATATAGGGGCGATAACTGCCCATTTTAGTTCTAGTCCGTTCAGCCATATAACCCATAAATGGATCAGTAATAGCATCCCAAGCAATCCCTAGTGCATAAATCCAACCTGCTAATAAAGGTGAAATGCCTACAACATCTGTATAAAAATAAAGTAAATATAAACCAACACCGCTCCAATAAAGACAAATAGCATAATCACCTATTCCATAGGCTGCTCTGATTTTATTACTAATAATATTGGTGCTCATAAAGTTTATTTAAGTATTTTTGTATATCTAATGTATATGAAAAACTCCTATATTGCATACTAAAAATATGTAAGACTATGTAAATGAAATTTCACGAAGGTTTTGTAGAAAAAAATGGCGTAAAAATTGCCTATCGTGATTATGGTCCAGAAGAAGCTGAGCCTATACTTTTGGTTCATGGCCTTGGCGCCCAACTGGTTCACTGGCCGCCTCATTTAATTGATCTTTTAATTGAAAATAATTATAGGCCTATTACTTTTGATAATAGAGATGCTGGTTTATCTTCAAGATTCTTTAATAAGCCATCATTTATTCTGGGTTATCTGCGTTATTTTTTACGCTTACCAATGAAGACTGAATACAGCCTTGATGATATGGCGCAAGATGGCATTAATATATTAAATGAATTAAATATCAAGAAGGCACATATCCTAGGAACCTCTATGGGAGGCATGATTAGTCAGATTATTTGTTCTATTTTTCCAGATAAAGTTAAATCTTTTACTTTAATCGCCTCAACAGCATCAGTTCCAGGACCTCTAAATGGCGCTTCAAAAGAAGTAAGAGAAATTATGTTAGAAAGATCAAAGAGTGAAAATCCTACTATTGACGAAGTGTGCGAAAGAGAGATTAAATGGGTATCAGCAATTGGTATGGAGGGAAGAGAATTAGACACTCCTGAGTTTAGAGAAGAAACTATTGCAAACTATAATCGAATTAAAAATAGAAGAGATGGTTTTGGGTATGCAAGACAATTAATAACAATACTTGCATCAAAGAATAGAATTAAAAGAGTTAAGTTAATTAAAGCCCCCACTTTAATAATTCATGGTCAAGAAGACCCGGTTATTAATGTGAAAAATTCACATAAGATGCATCAACTTATTCCAAATAGCGAGCTAGTCATCATTCCAAACATGCGCCATCTAATTGAAGAAGAGATTTTAGATCAGTTTAAAGATAAATTAGTATCTCATTTAGCTAGTAATTCCTAAGTAAGGTTTTTAGAAGTTTTTATATTAAAAAAGGGGCAAGAGCCCCTTTTTATTTATAAGAGTTAAGTTTTACTCAGCGAAATCAAGTCCTTTTGCTTTTTCAACTTCTCGCTTATTAGGAGTAACTGACTCTCTAAAAGGCACGTCAACAATTTCTGCGTCTACTGGGACTCCAGGCGAATCAGAATATTCATCAGGCAATCTAACCTGCATTTTTGTTCCTACCTCTGATGAGCTCCATGGAACCCAACCAAGTGCTACGTTCGTATTTAGTTCTGGAGACCACCATGGAGAGGTTACATAACCCATATCATTTCCATCAGTGTCTGCGATCAACCAGAAATCTGGAGCATAGTCAGTAATATTTTTTCCGCCAAGAGTCATTCCAACCATTCTCATCTTAAATGGAGCTTCTCCTGCATCAATCATATCTCGTTGTCTTTCAAGTTCTTTTTTACCAATGTAATCAGCTTCTTTGTTTCTTGGTACTTGGTAATATAAATTAACCTGAAACGGAGAAGTTTCATGATCTAAATCTTGACCCCAAGATAAAATACCAGCTTGAATTCGACGATGGTGAGCAGGTGCTATAACCATTAGACCAAATTCTTCACCAGCTTCTAACACTGCATTCCAAACCTTTTCAGCATTTTCATGAGCATCACGCACGTATATTTCATAACCTTTTTCACCAGTAAAACCAGTTTGACTTATGACTACTTCTGCTCCCCCAATATTGGTTTCCATGAGGCCATAATAAGGAATCTCTCTAAGCTCTTCACCAGCAAGTTTAGCCATAAGATCTTCAGATAAAGGCCCTTGGATTTGTAAAGGACAGACATCAATTTCATCGATTTCAACATCATATTTTTTAGTAACATTTACACCTTGAAGCCAAAGCAATAGATCGCTGTCAGAAATAGAAAACCAAAATTCATCTTCTGCTAATCTCAATAAAACTGGATCATTTAAAATACCGCCTTTATCGTTACATAAAATTGCATATTTCCCATTACCTGGTTCAATTTTGGTTGCGTCACGAGTAATCACATAATCAGTAAAAGCCTCTGCATCTGGACCCTTAACTCTTATTTGTCTTTCAACGGCAACGTTCCACATGGTAACTCGATTAACCAATGCATCGTATTCGACCATAGCGCCACCATCTTCAGGCCTGACGTATCCCCTAGGGTGATAGATACGGTTATAAACCGTAGCTCTCCAACAGCCAGCTTCATGAGATAGGTGCCAAAAAGGCGACTTCCTAACTCGGGTTGAGATTAATAATTCTGTAGGCGTTCGACCACTTTGCCTAAGGTTATATGGTACTACTCGATCGCTCTGATCGACGCTTGGATGATTTGGATGAGTCATATTGCCCCCTTGTGAATTTATGACAAATTTAAAAATTTATCATCTGATTAAACGACATTTTTTTAATTTTGTAAATCAAAATTTTAAATAGATTTATGCATAAAAATTAACCATTATTTTGTGCATTTTTTTTTACAAAAATAATGAATAAAATTGTGAATTTAATGAGACCTAAGATCTAAACTAATAAGCTTTAAGAGTTAAAATTATTTACTAAAAGAAGAGTCGATAGTGCCTTTAAAACAATTAATAATGTATGGATAGCTATCTGTTACATAGTATCCATATTGATCCTTATAAGTCATTCCGTTGCATTCATCTAAATCACCAGCATCAGTCCATTCCCAATCCTCTTCATAGATCCCTGTATATGCTCCGCCAGGATTAGTATTACTTTGTGCTCCCCGGCTTCCTTCTTTTAAAGAATAACCAGATATAACTTTGCGATAGAGTCCTGTTGTGTCGTCTAAAATATATGATCCATATATAGGAAATCCATCAGCTGCAAATCCAATAAATGGAGAGCCATCTCCTGATGGGTTGTCATCAAACATGGCATTAGGATTGCCATGATAGTGATAAGTTCCATCTCCTTGAACATGAGCATTATGGAGGTCGACCCCAAACATAGATGTGTACTCAAGCGGGACTAAATTCCATTGAGCTGATTGGCCACAGCCAGCTGCTATGTTTCCATCAGCATTAGCATTGGGGCTTGACGGGGAATAACATCCTGCACTTTTTAAATCAACAACTACTCCGTTTAACATTAGGGCATCCCACGTGTTGCGTCTAATTTCTGTATTTTGAGAAGCTTGTTCAGGAAATCTTTTTACTCTAAAAACTCTTTCTACTTCAATTGCATTATGTGCAAAATTTGCTGATGAATCATTGAAGTCATGATTTGGAATATTGTCACTGTATATATCACAGTATTCTTCGGAAGCTTCAATATCTAGATACCCTTCAAAATCTATAACTCTGGTTAAATCTCTTACACTGGATCTATAATTTTCATCATAATCAGCACAGTCACTGCTTCTATTAGAAAAAATATCATTGGTTATATCTATCCTGGGAATCACTCCATTTACCACAACAGATGCACTGCCAGAAGAAGATTCTCCTGAACAAGTTAGGTTGAATGAATTCATTCCAGATTGATTTATTATAATTTCTTCTGATCCTGAAACTGCTTTTGTTCCTGACCAATTTCCAGATGCTAAACAGCTTTGTGCATTGGTTGATGACCAGCTCAACATAACTGGAGATCCAATTTCTACTTCTGAATTGTTTGCTGAGAGACTTACAGTAGCAACAGGATCTGGAGCTTGAGCAGAGCCTCCTCCGCCGCCACAACTTATTAATAAAAAGCTAATTAAAGAAATAGATAGGAATCTTATTTTCATTATGAAAGAGTTTATAAGTGTTCTTTTAGAAAAAGAATTACAGCCTGTTGATATATATCCCTATTTTCTTTTTTTCTATAACCGTGGCCTTCGTTAAGAGCGTTCATATACCATACTGTCTTGTCTGCTTCTCTTAATGACTTCACTACTTGTTCAGATTCAGTTACAGGCACTCTTGGATCATTTTCACCTTGTGCTACAAACATTGGTACAAATATTTTCTCAACATTGTTATTTGGGCTGATTTTTTCTAAAAAAGCTCTCATTTTAGGATCTCTTTCGTCTCCGTACTCAACTCTTCTTAAGTCTCGCCTGTAATCTTGAGTGTTTGTTAAGAAAGTTACAAAGTTTGATATTCCAACAATATCTATTGCTGCCTTTAATCTATCGCTATAGTGAACGGCACTTGCAAGAACCATATAACCTCCATAAGAACCACCATAAACAGCAACTCTAGATGAATCTAAATTTGGTTGTTCTTCGATCCAATCAAGCAAAGCTCCAATATCTTTTACTGAGTTTTCTCTATTAAAACCATTATCAAGACCTAGATATGTTTTGCCGTATCCTTCGCTACCTCTAACATTTGGCGTTATGACAGCAGCTCCAAGTTGATCTATCCATAATTGGAATGTGCTGCTAAATCTTGGTCGTGATTGACCCTCTGGGCCACCATGAATATAAATAATTACTGGCAATGGGTCTTTGCTTTCTTTCGCGTAAACAAATGCTGGAACATCTAATCCATCAAAAGATGGATAACTTATTAGCTCTGGGCTGACAAAAGAAGATGTATCTAATCCGCCAACTTCAGATTCAGTCCACTGTATAAGTTCTCCGTATCTTAAGGGGTTTCTTTTAAGCTCTAGTGTGTAACTGTCTGATGGGCTTTTATAAGTATTAATTGATAAACCTAGCATGCTTGCTTCTTCATTAAACTCAATACCTCCAACTAAGCCTATCGGGATAGTTGAAACTTTTTGATACTCCAATGTTTTGGTATCTAAAAGATATAAAGAGCTAAAGCCATTCTCATTAATTTTAAATGCCGCTCTAGCGCCATCACCAGATAGTGTAAAACCTGCAACATCCCATTTAATATCTTGTGTAATGACTGTTATCTCTCCTGAAAGAAGATTTTTGTGGGCCAGATTATTAAATTCACCAAACTCATCAGTAACATAGAATATGCCTGTGCTGTCTTTATCAAAACTTAAGCCGCTATTAACAGATTGTTTATCTAAACTGCCAAGGATTAGTTCTTTTTCTTTGGTGTTTAGATCAACTAGATACACTTTTGAATTAGTTATTGATATATAGTTTTGAATTAAAACTTTTGAGTTGTCTTTTGACCAATCTATTGGCCCCCATGAAGTTCCATCAGGAGATTCTAGTATCACCTCAGCTGAAGCTGGATCACTAATACTCATAACCCACACATCGTTAGAAGCTCCGTTTCTTTTATTGCTTCTATAAGCTATTTTTGTGCCGGTTTTATTCCATAATGGTCCGCCGTTTCTTGATTTTCCATCTGTTAGTAATTTAAAAGATCCGTCTAAAGGGTTTAATGAAAAAATTTGTGCGTTCTCACTGCCTCCGGAATCCATTGTAAAAGCAATCAAATCTCCCTTAGGCTGCTTACTAACAGATCCAATTGGCTCATCAAAATATGTTATTTGATTTCTAGATCCACCAGGATTTTTAACTAAATGGAGTTGGCTAACATTGCCAAACCTAGTTGATATGTATAATTGTTTGCCCGATGAATCAAAGCCTCTAAAAGATCCAGATCTAATATTTTGAAATCGTCTGAGATCATTCTTAATGGATTCTGGAATAGGAGGTATATCTTCTAATATAAGATTTCCATTATTCTCAGTTGAAGTGACAACTTCTTCACTATAACTAATAGCAACAAAGGCTATAAGTATTAATATTATTAATAGTTTTTTCATTCGCTAATCATGCCATAGAGATTAGTTTTAATAAATAAATGGTAGGTCCGGGAGAACTTTAACCTATGGCTAATGGGTTATAAAAATCTTAATTGTTTAGTTCGATTTATTAAGATTGCTATTCCAAGCAAAAACTGAGAACGGAATGGTTAGTAGATAAATAAAAGCCAAAATATTAATAGATAGCCATAAAAAATTAATAAAACTTAAGACAATTAAAGAAAATGCAATAAAAAATGTTAGTCTTGATTTAACATACAAATTCTTTCTTTTAATTGAGAAAGTTGGAATTCTACTTGTTAGTAAGCCGCTAATTAAAATTATGTAGGCCGCTACAAAGTTCAAATTTTCATACGCCCAATAATATCCCATAAATGAATGTGTTAAAGGTAATAAAATTAAAATTGCGCCAACGGGTGTTGGTATTCCAGTAAAGAATCTCTCTGGTTCTCCTTCAGAATTTTTAGATGACTCAAGCCTGACATTGTATAAAGCTAATCTTAAACAAGAAAAGATAATGAAAATTAAACAAGCAAAAGCACCTATACCACTCTCCTGATTAAAGATAGACATGTAGACAAGGATTCCAGGAGCAATGCCAAAGCTAAGAAAGTCTGAAAGAGAATCTAATTGCGCACCTAAATCTGATTCGCTTTTAAGATGTCTTGCAAGCATGCCGTCTAAGACGTCACAAACCCCAGCAATTAAAATACATAAGATTGCTAAATTAAAATCTTCTTCAAGGGCAAACCTAATTGAACTTAAGCCAAAACTTAATCCAGATAAAGTAATAATGTTTGGGAGCAAGACTTTGAGATCAATTTTTTTCATCTGTCTTATTTGAATGATGCCAGCACTGATTCACCAGCGATCACTTTGTCTCCAATAGAACATTTTGTGACTGCATCTAATGGCATGTATATATCAACTCGGGAGCCAAACCTTATTAATCCAAATCTTTCTCCTTGATGAAGATTATGATTATTGGATATAAATCCTAAAATTCTTCTAGCAATTAAGCCTGCTATTTGAACAACAACAATCTCGGCACCATTATCAGAACCGATGATTAAACTGCTTCTTTCATTTTTCTCGCTAGCTTTATCAAGACTAGCATTTAAGAATTGACCTTCTTTATAGATTATATCTTTTACAGTGCCCGAGACTGGGCTGCGATTAATATGGACATTGAAAACATTCATAAAAACACAGATACGTTTCATTTTTTCTTGGTTTATTGAGACTTCTTCTGGAGGATAAGCCTCATCGATAAGGCAAACTTTTCCATCTGCAGAGCTAATAATTAAATTGGTGTCTATTGGCGTATTTCTTTTTGGATCACGAAAGAACCATAAGGTAAAAAGAGTTAATAAATATCCAATAACTGAAATCGCTATTGATATAAATGATAAAAGAATTGAAATAACAAAAAAAATGGTCGCGAATTTCCATCCTTCTGGATGAATAAAAGGTCTTTTAGAAGTTGATGTGCTCATATCAATTGATAATTAACTAAGTTGCGCATTTTATAACATGAAATTTATATAAACTAGGCATGCTTTGCCTCACTACCTTGAAATTAATTTAAATTCCTCAATTATGATCGTAGTCATAAATTGTTTATAAATACAGAGGCGGCCCTTTGTCCATCGTTCCACGCACCGTCGACGTATCCACTGCGATTAGAGAGAGCTTCGCCTGCGAGCAAGATGCGACCGGCAATTGGATGCTGCAGTATTTTTTTCTCATTGCCGAGTGTATCCAATGAACTGTGTGAGTAAGCACCAAGTGCATACGGGTCATTCCCCCAGTCGGTGGTACTATAATCGATAGGATCGGGGGCGTCGGAGCCCAAGATAGA
>Ga0208410_1001223_pt1 | contig 13509 bp, 10 predicted proteins | sample ETN02SmetaG_3_FD_185787 | JGI IMG/M metagenome (GOLD analysis project Ga0208410, IMG submission 185787) | Marine microbial and viral communities from oxygen minimum zone, Eastern Pacific Ocean - ETNP2014F10-02SV257 (SPAdes) (version 2) | ecosystem: Environmental > Aquatic > Marine > Oceanic ... | reverse complement strand
ATCAGCACACCCTGATTTAGATGTTGATGGAAATTCTCTAATTAGAATATGGTCAATGAGTAAGATTGTCACGATATCAATCGTAATGAATCTTGTTGAAAATGGCTTGTTAAAGTTGGACGACCCAGTCGAAAAGTTCATTCCCGAATTTAAAAATTTAAAAGTTGCACAATCACAGGATGGTAGGTCCCTATCTGAGTTTGCAGCCGGAAGTATTTTTGAAGGTCCTCTGGATGATAGAATAGAACTTGCCTGTCCAAGTGAACTTGTTAATAACGATTCCGTAATGATGGTAAAACATCTCATCGATCATACCGCTGGCTTTTATTATGCAAATACAAAAATAGAATGTCTTGACATGCCAATCATTAATAAAGATCTAGTCATGGCAGAGAATAGTGATTCATTGATTTCCTTACTCTCAAGACTGCCATTAATTCATCACCCTGGAGAAAGATATCATTATGGATTAAATACTACGGTTTTAGGTCTCGTTGCAGAAAGAGCAACTAACCTGTCCTTAGAAGAATTGGTGCATGAAAAAATAACGGGTCCTGGAAGTTTTGAAGACTTGAAATTTAAATTAAATGATGGCGATACCTTAATTGAAGCGATGACATTTAGAGACGGGTATTTCAGAGAGCCCTTAAAAGGCGAGATGGACATTCTAGGTAGAAATACACCAAACTACGATAAGAATCAAAAATTATATTTTGGTGGCGCTGGGCTCATTGCTTCGAGCAATGCATACGCTGACTACCTTAGGTTTTGGTTGAACGACGGTAAACTTGGGAATGAAAGATTTCTAAAAGAAAGTACCATATCTAGTATGGTAAATAGTGTCCGAAAAAAAAGCGGCTATGGTACAGATACAGATTTTTTCTTTTTCATTACAGGAGACTCTACACTTTCACAGGGAAAAGGAGACAAAGGTCTCTGGGAAGGAGGTGGGTATGAAGGCACAACCTTTTGGATCGATCACGAAAGAGGATTTGTTGTTGTCATTATGACCCAAGTTTGGTGGCCTAAGGAAGGAGCATACCAATTTAGAGATGAATTTAGAGGTGAACTATACCGTCAAATTTTTGACTATGAAAATAAACCTTTCCCAAATCTTTAAAATTTTCTCGATTACTTTATTTTCACTATTCATTTTTGAAGTCATTAGCGTACTTTTTCCGCAAGTAAATTCAACAATAGATGGGGATGGATTGGGAAGTAAAATGCATAATGAATTTCAAAAAGAGTTATTTAGACAATTAAATAAAAGATAAACATTAAAAAAGGCATGGTAATGAAAAAATATTCAGTGATTTTAATCTTGATCATTTCAAATATTTTTGGAACAGAAGGTTATTTTATCAACCCAATCATTAGCGGAGCTCATCCAGACCCGTCCATTTGTCGTGTTGGAAACGATTATTACATCGTGAATTCATCCTTTGAATATTTTCCTGGCTTACCTATTCATCACAGCAAAGATCTAGTCAATTGGGAATTGATAGGATATGGATTACATAGAAAAGATCAATGTGATAGTGATATGAATCTTTTAGATGTTCAGTCTGATGGTGGAATTCATGCTCCTACCATAAGGTATAATAAAGGTACCTTTTACATTATAACAACGAATGTTTATAGTCCAAGTGATGGCAAACCTGGAATAATGATAAATTTTGTCATTACTGCAAAGAATCCATCTGGACCTTGGTCTGAGCCACATATTATTGAGGGCGCACCTGGCATAGATCCCGATATATTTTTTGACACAAATGGGAAAGTCTATTTCACGGGAACTCATTCACCTGGTGACATGAATGCCAATGGAATTGGTGAAATATGGATACAGGAACTTGATATAAAAAAATGGAAGCTAATTGGAAATAGACACACAGTTTGGGATGGTGTGTTTGGGTGTTGTACGGAAGGCCCACATATTTATAAAGAACATGGACTATATTATCTATTAGTTGCTGAAGGAGGAACAGGAAAAAATCACGCAGTAATGATCTCTGCTAGTGAAAATATCTTTGGCCCATATGAGGAGAATCCTCGTAATCCAATCCTTACTACGAGGCATCTATCAAATGAGTATTTTGTCAATAGTACTGGGCATGCAGATATGATCGAATTAGAAGATGGAAGATGGTATATGGTCTCACTTGGCAAACGAAATGATCTTGATGGTGATGCAAACATGGGTAGAGAAACCTACTTAATGCCAATGAAATGGGAACCAACCATCGTAAAATGGGAACAAGTTTCTAAAGATAAATGGGAGCCTATACGATATCTATTCCCCGTTGTTGCTCCCTTGACTGGAAGAGTAGAACGCTTTGCACCTTTACCCTATTATGATAAACCTCAATACATAAACAATACGATTATTGATGATTTTGTTGATGAAAATCTTGATTTGAAATGGACATTTATTAGAGTGCCAAAAGATGAAGTTTATTCACTATCTGACAATCCAGGTTTTTTAAGATTATATTCAAATCCAAATATAATTGAAAATAGAAAGAGATTTAGTTTTATTGGATTTCGTCAAAAAGAGAGTGATTTTGAATTCAAAATAAAAATGAATTTCACACCTGAGAAAGACAAGGTTGAATCGGGAATGATTCATTACCAAAAAGAATGGAATTACTTAACAAACACAGTTTTCAAATCAAATAAAAAGTTCTACCTCGAACAAAAATTGAAAGAAAAAGGTAAAAAAGTTGTTACTCTGGAAAAAACCTTATTAAAAGATTATGATGGAAATATAATTCTAAAGGTAGAATCAAAAAAAGACAAGCACGACTTTTACTACTCTTTGGATAACGGATTGAATTTTATTTTTTTTACATCAATGGACGCAATCAAGATATTGGATAGAAATTACACTGGTGCTCTGTTAGGATTGTACTCTACGAGCAATGGTAAGGTTTCACAAGATTACGCAGATTATGACTGGATTCGATACAAGGATTTCATCAAATAAAAAATGGAAATCATCCTAAGAATATCAACAATTCTTTTTTTGATTTAAGCGACCTATCCATTTTTGCAAACTTCCCATCTTTTCAATGGTCACACTAAACACTCCAAACGATTCTTCTATCCTACCTCTTATGATAAATAATGTTTCCCAATTCAATAGATCGCCAAACTCCTTGAACTCCTTTGGAAATAAGATGCATTCATATATGTTAGTCTCATCTTCTAGAGTCAAAAATTGCATGGGTTCGGACTTACGTGTCCTAGACTCTTTACTAGTAATGTATATACCCATTAGATATATTGATCTACCAGCATAATGAGGCATGTCCCTTGCATGCTTAATCCTCTTGCTAAGCATATGTCTATATTTTACTAATGGATGAATAGATATGGGATAACCAAATGCCTCTAACTCGAGCTGATATTTATCATACTCTGCATTCATATGATCAATAGGATTAAAGTTGAGTGGTTTTTTAGAACCTGTTTGAAGATAAAATCCTGCTACTCGGTAAGCGATCTTCTGGTGATTATTTTTTAATGCTACAGTATTAAAACAACCTGCATTGGTCAAGATCATTGCATCAGCCAAATCAAGATCAACACGTAATAGAAAATCATCTAGAGAATCAAAATATCCGGCCTTACGTTCATCTAATATCAAATGGACTGCTCTCTTTTTCAGACCTTTAATACTTATGAATCCCATTTGAATGATTTGATTACTTCCACGCCATTCATTATGACTACGATTAATATCTGGAGGTAGTATTTTAACTCCAAACCTTCGTGCTTCGCTCATATATGCATACGATGAATAATATCCACCCTTGTTTGATATGACCGCCGCTAAAAATTCAGCAGGAAAATGAGCTTTAAGATATGCACAAGTGAAAGATAACATCGCATAAGAAGCCGAATGTGGTTTGCAGAAAGAATAACCTACAAAAGATGAGATCATATCCCACACTTCTTCTATCATCTTGGATGAATAACCTCGATGACGTGCGCCTTTGATAAACCTCTGCTTCCATAATGGAATGAGATGCTGCATAGAATTTCGACTCATTGCCTTTCTAAGCTTCTCTGCATCTGCATATCCTAAACCAGCCATCTTCATGACTGCCATGGATACTTGCTCCTCGTATACCATTATACCATAACTCTCTCTTAAAAATTCTAGATCGGGATGAGGTATGCTCCACTGATCCCCATGTATTCTGCCCAACATCAAATTCGTATATCGATTCGCGGCTGGACGTATTATGGATGAATAGATTACGATATGTTCAAAATCGACTACACCAGCTTTTGCCAATAATTGCCTAGTGGCAGGGCTTTCAATGTAAAACACACCCATTGTCCTACCTGACCTCATTAGTTTTTCAGTTTTCTCATCGTCAATAGGATGAATATGATGGTAATCCAGATATTTATTTTTCAATGAATTGCTTTGATTATTGAGATTGATATGGCGTATCGTATCTCTAACTACGGCCAGACTACGATTACCTAAGAGATCTATCTTTAAAAGACCTGAATCTTCTACCTGGTCTTTTTCCCATTCTACTATCTGAACACCTTTTGGAGCCATCAGTACTGGAACATGTCTTCGAATATCATGAGGTACAATAACTACTCCACCTGGATGAACTGAGATATAACGCAATACGCCTGTAATCTTCTCACTTTCTTTCAATATATTCTCAATATCATCATCCATATCAACATTTGCAAAGCGAGGATCATTTTTTACCCAGTATTGCAAATTCTTATTTGAAGCATGCCAACCAATACGCTTGGTAATGGACTTTATATCTTCATTAGATAACCCATTTATCTTTCCTATCTCTCGAATTGCAGATCGAGGCTTCATAAAAACCTGATTTGCCACCATAGCAGTCCGTTTTCTACCATATTTTTTAAAAACATATTCCAATATATTGTTTCTCTCATCCCAAGGAAAATCAACATCAATGTCTGGCATATCTTCTCGCTCCATATGAATAAATCTCTCAAAGCGAAGTCGATATCTAATTGGGTCGACCTGAGTAATAAAAAGACAATAACTCACTATGGATGCAGCGGCAGACCCTCTGCCTATCGTGGCTCGAGTCTGCGTGACAATATCCTTCACGATTAAAAAGTAAGGAGAGAAACCCTTCTGATTGATAATGTTCAACTCATATTTGATTCGATCACTTACTTGATCATTGATATCTCCATAACGTTTTCTAGCACCTAGGTATACTTCATGATTCAATTTCCTATTGGCTCGATGTGTGTCTTTTAGAGAAAGACCAGGAAAAATGGTATTGATGAATGACCAATCTGTCTTACATCGATCAGCTAAGTATCTGCTATTATTCAATGCATCTAGACTATTAGGGAAAATTTGTACCATTTCTCCCTCATTTCTGAACCAATGATTAATTGATTTGTGATCAAATTCATTTAGTTGACCGATTGTACTATTACGATTGATTGCTCGAAGAGCCATATGTGATTCATGGTAACTTTTATTCTTAAAATAAACATCACCCGTGGCAACCATCTCAAGTCTTAGTTCCTTAGATAATTCTTTCATGCTGGATTCTTGAAGACCTGGTCTAAGTTCAACAAAAAGATGAGTATCTGGAATAAAATTGGATAATGCCCTTAGTATTGAAATCTCATGCCCCAATACAAAGAGCCCAGAATAATATTGTTTTAAAATATCCGGAATATCTCTATTGGGATGATCATGAAGATCAGAAATAATTCTACAGAGATTCTCATAGCCATTCTGATTCTCAACTAATATCAATATCTCCTGCTTATTCGTAATGAGATTGACTCCAGCAATGGGATTAATACCAGATGAACGACAATGCTGAACAAAACGAATAAAACCCCACATACCATTCACATCTGTTAGGGCCAGTGTATCCATTGAAAATGACTTGGCAAGATTCATTATATCTGACAATGATAAGAGACCTCTCATAGCAGAATAGATGGAATGAACATTCAGGTGAACAAACATTCGGCAAGCATCCTATCTTGAAGGGCATTAGCATTTTGTAGGCTTTTTACTCCATATTTCGAACGTATCTTATCTATTGCATTGGATAGGGATGTCATGCGACCATCTCTATTAGAGAACAGATCTCCCTGACTAATATGAGGATAAAATTCCCAAACATCTATCAATATGGATCTGATACGATTTCGGCGTTGATTTGCACTCTTAAATAATAACCTACATGTATTCATGACAGAAGCATCATCAATCGCTGTCAATGATCCCGATTGATGTTTTTTATGACCATCAACATAATGAATCTCCAATTGAACCTTTTTAGCCAATTCCTTTCTCTGTCTCAACTTAAATGCTATTTTATTTGAGAGATCCCTCACTATTGAATAGAGCATTGACTCATCATTCGTATCGCGCTTGAGGATTGCCTGTTCCAGGATATGCTCTTTAAGTTTTTTTGATCTTACTAGAGCAGTATCATACCCTTTTGATTCTCTATCAAGCATAAGTGCATGACTACCAAAAAAAATATGAAAGTGATCTGGTCGTACTGCCATGGATTGAATCTGACCAATATGATCTATCCACAAGAATTTTAATATTTGATTAACACGATCTTCCTTTGCCACTGGTAGTACCCATGGGCTAAGCGGTGAAAGAAATTGAGACTCTCTCCCATTTTCAACTTTGTGAATGCGATCTGATATGACAGAGGTTACGATACGACTAACCAATTTGTTTGCACTTATACCAACGATACCAGATAGACCTGTCTGATCTTTGATACGATCTATGATTGACATTCCTGTATCCTGGATATCTCTACTAATAGATCTCATTCCATTCATATCCAAAAAGAATTCACTAATTCCCTGAGGTTCAATAATAGGTGAAAACGATGAAACAGATTTATATACATAATGATAAATACGCTCGTATAGAGAATCGTTATAAGGTAAAAGTTGAACTCTATGATTCATTTTTCTTACGATAGACACCTTCATGCCAACTGCAAGACCCTCTTGTTTTGCTTCATCAGATAAACATACAATGCTTCCATTCTGATGCGACGAAGAAATAATGGCAATAGGACGTGTCTTGAGATAAGGGTCTATAAGACGTTCGGCCTGTAATTCTATATTCTTAAGACGTATGTGAAAAACGTCTCTTTCAATCATGCATGGTGTGCCTAGTTCAAATAATTCCTAAAGGAATAAAGAAGCACACCATTGATATGAAAATCATCTTTAGAATCAACTTTTATAACTGGAAAATCTGGATTTCTGGGATGGAGTTCTATACCACTTTCCCTATTGACATAACATTTAAGAGTAGCCTCTCCATTAATCAAAGCCACTACGATCTGTCCAGAGTAAGCAGTATTAGCCTTTTTGGCAACAATATAGTCCCCATCATGGATATGTTCATCAATCATTGAGTTTCCCTTTACTTGTAGAACATAATGATCTGGGTGCAATAATGATGGTGGCACATCAACCATCTCGGGGTTCTCTAATGCCTCAATTGGCTCTCCTGCTGCAATGAGGCCCAGAAGCGGCAAACGAGCATTTGTAGTTGTGGCGTGCTCTTTGTGGGTTAAAATGAGCGCTCGCTTGCCGTTGGGGCCTTTTACACGTGACAGATGACCTTGATCTTCCAAGGTCTTTACATACCAATTCACTGTCCCCAATGAACCAAATCCTAGGCTGACCATTATCTCTTCATACGATGGTGCCTGACCATGAAGTAATGTGAATCTCTGGATGAAATTCAAGAACTTCTTCAATTTTGGAGACAGCGGTTTGTTCATGAGGTAATCGATGAATACGTTATGGATCTTCCATCCCAAACGATAGCGCGAGCTGTCTCTTTGTTTAGATGATTATTGATTCTATTGACAGCACGAATGACCGAAATGGATGACTTTTCTTGTTTTTTAAATATCTTTTTCATTTGAGACTCCTATTAAAAATATACTCGTAAGTTACTCGTAAGTATATTAAATAAATGAATGATATACAAATAAAAAAAGCCCCTTATAAAAGGGGCTTTTTTTATTGAGTTCGGTTTTTAATATCTATACTGTAGAGGTTCCTAGCCAAAGTCCCGCGAAAAGTAATAGACCAGTGAGACTATGCATGATTATGGTTCCCCAATTGGCTGGCTCTAGCAACCTATCATTATAATACTTGTATAGAGTCTGAATGGATGTTAATCCAAAATATGAGGCCAACAACGCAATCAAGATCGATGATGGAAAAGTTCCATTTAGAACCAAAAGAACTATACTTAGAAAAGCACCAGACACTAGAGCAACATAACCCACTCTTGCTTTTTCTGGGCCAAGTACAACTATGAGTGTATTCTTACCTGTTGCCTTATCACTATCATGATCTGGAAATTCATTGATATAAACAACAGCAGCTATTAAAAAGCCTAATGGAATTCCTGCTAAGAAAGCTTCGGGTAAAAGTTGTCCAGTTTGGACCAAGGTACTGCCTGCTACCATCAGTGGACCAAAATTAAGACCTATCAGTAGCTCACCCAGGCCCTTTCTTGATGAGAATCGAAATGGTGGTGCCGTATAAAATAGTCCTGATAAAAAACCAATCAGACCTAACCATAAGACGGGCATTCCCGCTTTCTGTATTAACGGAATACCAACCAACGCACTTAGCGCAAAAACAACAACTGCCAAATTTCGAACACCTTCAGGCGAAATAAGTCCCATCTGGATACCTCGGCTGCCACCATTTAAACCTTTGTTACTATAATTGTAGTTCAAATTATCTGTTCCACTCAAATGATCGAAATAATCATTGGATGTGTTGGTTCCAATATGCAGTAGCGAACCACCTAACAATGTAAGTCCTAACCATGACCAATCAACAGTATATCCCATGAATTTTGCAACCGCAGCACCAACTAAGATTGGCATAATCGTAGCGGATAAGAACGGGAGACGCATAATGACAACCCACGTGAATATTTGGGTCATTAGATCTATTTTGGGCCTCACCTCATCAGGTGTTTTATCATCAAGAGGAGTCGTGACACCACAATAACCAATGTGATTACCATCTTTATCTTTTGTTGGAGTGATTTTTATTCTAGCAGAGAATTCACTTCCATCTTTTTTTAGGAAGGCTGTTTCGCCCTCCCATTTACCCTTTTTAACAGACTCATCTAACCATCCTATGACATGGCCTAAAACAACTTGGCCATCACTAAAATCGCTTACTCTCATCTTGCCAACAACTTCTTCTTCAGAATATCCAAAAAGAGCTACAGCACCTTCACTAAATGTTTCTACCTTACCATCAAGGTCACATGTTATCACACTTTTTACATTATCATTCATAGTAAAACATCCTTAAATCAAATTATTTCTATCACAAAATTAATGCTTATACCGCTGCTCTGAAAAACGAATATTAAATAGGAAAAAAAATTGGCCTGCTTGGTGCTGAATCTAAACTCCAGCTAGGTATATGTATTTGCAAGAAACCAAATCCATCTATGATACCATCAGGAATAAATAATAATTCAGATATGGTATCACCTTTCTTAAAGAATAATCTATGATTGCCAAGCATACCTCCATCATCTGGCTTATCAATGGATGGGGTGTCGACCAATAAATGTTTCACACCTACTTCACTAATATAATCAATGGCATCATTGGTGAAAAATGGCGCAGGATTATCATCATAGTTCCTTGTCAATTTAGATTTATCATTTGGCAAGGTTCTAATTATTAATGCTTGATGAGGTTTTGATATTTTTTGTTTAATAGAACGTTTACTAATCACAAGTTGACCTGAAATATCACAATGATATAGGTCCTCAATAGAATCTGAACTCTCTGGTTGAACAGTTATCACATCAGCAGGTATGAGACCCGTGGGGCATTTATCTGGTACGCGAACTTTTGAATCTAGTATATGAGAAATACATTCTGTATGTGTGCCCGTACAGTGTATGTTACAGGAAACAATAGGAACATTACAACTTCCTCCACTTTTAAGATCACCAATGAAATCATCCAACTGTTGAGCAACTGCTTTGGGTTGCTCAGAACCATAAAATATTGGTGCATTTCCAGAAAAATTATTTTCTATGGATAGATCAATACCTCTATCCATATCAATATCATATACCTGACCATCATACTTAGCCTGGACTATCAAACTATTTCAATCTATCTATTATGATTTTTTTTATCTCTCCATCATCAGGAAATCGATTTAAAGATTTTTTGGAAAAGATAAGACTATCATTCAAACAAACCTCAAATACTCCACCCTTACTAGAAATAAGTGAGACATCTGCTTCTGGAAAATCATTTGTCAATTCAACTTCCAGACTGGAAGCCTTAGGCAAATAATTTCAGAGGGAACAATATTCTATAGATATTTTCATAAGCATTAACCTATTATTTATGATTGAAATATTTTAAGATGTCGTCTGAATGACTATGTAAGTTAACATCATCAAAGATGTGAATTAATATTCCACTTTCATCAATGAGAAATGTTTTTCTTGATGGAAAAAAATACCATTTATTCACAGCATAGGCATTACCCATTACCCTGTCTGTATCAGATAATAAATCGAAATTGAGTGAGTACTTCTCCTTAAATGATTTTAAATCTTCTTCAGAGTCAAAACTAACACCTACTATGGATATGTTATGGTCCTGAAAATTATCAAATTCGTCGCGGAACCCGCAAGCTTGCTTGATTCATCCAGGGGTCTCTGCTTTTGGAAAAAAATAGATGACTAATTTGCTCCCTCTATAATCATTCAACTTACGAAAAACACCGTCTTGATTCTTTAATCTAAAATTGGGTGCAGCATCACCAATCTCTAGGTTGGCTCCAAATAAAAGGACATTTAAAAAAGATATCGATATTATTCTATACATAATGATAACATTTACAAGACTATAAACTAGCCAGAGCTTAAAGTTAATGGTATTAAATTTTGATTGATGGAACCATCTAAGATTAAAAAAGTTGCGAAAGAAGTTATCCGCATTGAAGCCAATTCAGTATCCCAAATTGTGGAGCGTATCGATGACAAGTTTGAATCTGCTGTTCAAGCAATTATGGAATGCGATGGAAGATTGATTATCATGGGAATGGGCAAGTCTGGATTGATATCACAGAAAATTGCCTCCACAATGGCATCAACAGGGACACCCTCACATTTCGTTTCTCCTGCAGAAGCAACTCATGGTGACCTAGGTATGATTAAAAAAGGAGATGTGCTATTGATCGTAAGTAACAGTGGCGAGACAATGGAACTGATGCAATTATTGCCATCTATTAAAAGGAAAGGCGTACTCATCATTGGTCTAATTGGAAAGAAAAACTCTAGCCTTGCTAGGGAGGCAGATATAAGCCTAGACACATCGGTTGAAAAAGAAGCTTGCACTCTGGACTTAGCTCCTACGGCAAGCACTACTGCCACACTTGCAATGGGAGATGCTCTTGCAGTTTCACTTCTTGAGGTTCGTGGATTCAATAAAACAGATTTTGCTGAACTCCATCCTGGAGGTATGCTTGGTAAGCGTTTGTTACTTACAATAGATAACCTTACCCACAAGGGAGATGCCATACCTTTCATTTCAATTAATTCAAGCATCAAGGATGCTCTATTTAATATTTCTGAAAAGGGTCTTGGGCTGACAGGTGTGATGGATGAGGGAAATTCTTTAATTGGTATCATTACTGATGGAGATATTAGAAGAGGATTAGAAAAATTTGGCGATGATATTCTAAATAAGACTGCTGAATTCTTAATGTCAAAAGACCCCAAATGGATTTCATCTGATACTTTGGCAATATCAGCACTCGAACTAATGGAAAAACATTCCATAACAAGTTTATTTGTGTACTCTGATTCAAAATTAAAGAGACCAGATGGAATCGTGCATATTCACGATATTTTAAAATCTGGAATCCAATAGATTCATTAATAATAAATTTCCAATATGATAGTTATTTCAAACAATCTTATCAAAAATTAAAAAGTGATAACAAATCAATGAAAAACCTCTGCTATTACCTATTACTTTTTATTGTATTTTGTTTCTATGGGTGCGGAAAGAAACAAGTAGTTAATATTTATGAATCAGAAGAATATAAAACACTCACTCAAAAAGACATAAATAGCGGAGAGGCGATATGGGCAATTGCGTGTTTCCGTTGCCATATGTATGGAACAAATGGTGCGGTTTTATTGGATGAAAAAGCATATTGGGATGAAGCAGCCTCACAAGGTATTGATAAATTATTTGAAAGTGTCTGGGAAGGTAAACAAGGTGAAAATGGTGAAATGCCAGCGAAAGGAATGTGCAATCTTTGTTCTGAAGATGAAATCAGAAAATCTGTTTTTTATATCTTTCATTTAGCTAAAAAAGTTCAAGCATCTAATGAAAAAAAAACTAGTAGTTGATCTTTACTAATTTTTCAATATATCTGAAGCCTCAGTAGAATCTTCAATCTTCCTAGCAACACCTAAAAAAGTATCCACGTCCATCTCTTTCAAATAAACCGCTCCATGAACTGCTCGGAGGTGAGGATTCTCATTTCTATACCAATAATCTCTACCAAGCAATAACTGGAGGTCATGGTGCTGCTCTACCCAGATTTTCTGCGAGAGTTCACAAAATGGACCATCGTGCTCATAACTTGGGAAAGATGCATCCTTCTGACTTAAATAACAATTCATGAAAGTGGAATTCAATATGGACATTGAATTAAGAGTTACTGGGACAATGATATCAGCCTCTGCAAGGTCAAACCTATACCATACATTTCTATAACCCCAAATCCTCAAATTTGAAAGGTCACGCTCTTTGCTCCATCTCCTAACAGCTTGCGCAATAGTTTGCAGTACCTTATAATGGGTGTCTGGTCCACTGCCTTCAGGATCCATCGCTAGTGAGATAACGGTTGGCTTGAACTCTCTTAATTGTTCTAGAACTGGGGTAACATCCCTAGTATTCTGAGGTTGCTCAGTGAAAATATCTCCCTGATAAAATCCTAATCGAAGATGATGCACGTCTTTGACCCTTACCCCATAATTTGCCCACACCAACTCCTCTTCAAACTCACGTATCATTCCTTTTAACTTTTGAATGCTACTCGAATTTTTTTCACCATCATAATAACCTTCGAGCTCATTAATGATTTCTAGAAGTTTATTATTTAATTGTTCCTTGCTATTCACATTGTAAATATTGACGAGCGAGCGAACCACTCTATGAGAAAGGCCTCTGGACTGTCCTCTGCTATCGTTGTTTGCTATCTTATCAAGATAATGATAAACATCCTTGTCCCATTTATAAAGATGTCCACTTTCAAAAAAGTCAGGAAAATTTATCATCTGGATTTCACCGTTTTCCAAGAAACCCAATGTATTTTCAATCACTTTCTTAAGAAAATGATTCGTCACAGATGTGAACCCTGAGGTCATATTTGTAAATATATGTTTAT
>Ga0208410_1001222_pt1 | contig 13515 bp, 11 predicted proteins | sample ETN02SmetaG_3_FD_185787 | JGI IMG/M metagenome (GOLD analysis project Ga0208410, IMG submission 185787) | Marine microbial and viral communities from oxygen minimum zone, Eastern Pacific Ocean - ETNP2014F10-02SV257 (SPAdes) (version 2) | ecosystem: Environmental > Aquatic > Marine > Oceanic ... | reverse complement strand
TATTAATGGCGCTATTCAGATGAATGTATTTAATAATGGTAATTTCATACCTAATACCCCATCAAGCATGATGAATGTATCATTAAGTCGCAATTTTTCTGATAATTTATTATTATCTGCTCACTATCGAAAAATAGGAGGTATGTATATAGATAATTATAATTCTGAGGATGGATATATTAATAGTTACGGTGTTTTTGATCTAGGTGCGCACATTTCATGGAAGAAAGTCAAAGTCTCATTAAAAATTAACAATACTCTTAATAAGCTATATTCGACATACGGTTATAGTTTTGATTATAATGGTTATAATGCTTTTTATTGGCCAGGGGCAGAACGCAATTCGTTTATAAATATTTCCTATAAAATATAAAATTATTTATGATATTTTTTGTTTTGAAGAATTGTGAAGGCCCTGTAAAGTTGTTCTAGTAAAAATAGCTGTGCCATTTCATGGGTAAAAGTCATTGAAGATAATGCAATAATTTGATCACAGTTTGCTTTTACCTTAGAGCCTATTCCTTCAGCCCCACCAATAACAAAAGATATTTGATTATTAGGGTTAGATAGTAATTTTGCAAAATCCTTTGAACTCATAGCCACACCATCTTCACTTAAAACGAAATTGATCCCTTTATTATTTTTTATGTGATTTAGTATTTTGTCGTTTTCAAATTGATTTGTTCCGCTTTTAAGAACAACTTTTTCAAGTTTTGCATAGTGTTTAATTCTATTTTGGTAATCAAAGCATAATTTTGCAATATGCTTGTTTTTAGTTTTTCCAATAGATATGAGTTTAATTTTCATTTATAAAATATTACCGATTTATAAATGCTAATTTCATTTAACTTTATAGTGTTATGCCAACAAATAAAATTCAAAATAAAAGATTATATTTAATTGATGGTTATGCAATGCTGTACCGTTCGCACTTTGCATTAATTAGAAATCCATTGATTAACAGCAAAGGCATGCATACTTCTGCGCTATTTGGTTTTATTAATCAAATAATGAAGCTAATTAACAATGATAAGCCAGATCTTATGGTAGCTGCATTTGATACGTCTAAGAAAACATTTAGGCATGAAAAATATCCAGAGTACAAAGCCACAAGAGAAAAGATGCCTGAAGAAATGGTTGGCCAGCTTCCATATTTATGGAAAATTTTAAAATCTATGGGAATCCCAACTCTTGAACAGCCTGGATTTGAAGCTGATGATATAATTGGGACGCTTGCTACAATGGCATCAAAAGAAGAATTAGATGTATATATCGTAAGCGGTGATAAAGATTTCATGCAATTAGTTAACGAAAAAATATTTTTATATGCACCATCTGGAAGACAGTCTGATATAAAGATTTATGATCGCAATGGAGTTATTGATAAATGGGGAGTGCCACCTGAGAAAATAATTGATCTTTTGGGATTAATGGGTGACTCATCAGATAATGTGCCTGGGGTTCCAGGTGTAGGTGAAAAAACAGCCGTTAAGCTTATAAATGAATATGGCTCTCTTGAGGCTTCTTTAGAGCATGCTGATGAAGTAAAAAATAAAAGAGCTCGCGAAGGTTTACAAAATGCGAAAAGAGAGGCTTTATTAAGCAAAGAACTGGTTACGATTGATACTGATATGGATTTGGACATCGATTTTTCGACTTTAGAAACCAATGATATCGATAAAGAGTCATTGGCTGATATTTTTCAAGAACTTGAATTTGAATCACTACAAAAACAAATAATTGGAAGTGAGGGAGTGGTTCAAAAAAAGAAAGACTTACCTAAAAAGCACTATAAAACGCTTTTTAAAGATGATGAGGTCGTGAGCTTTTTCAGTTCAATTAAAGAAGGTCAATGGCTTTCATTCGATATTGAGACCACCTCTGTTCAGCCAATGAGCTGTGATATTGTTGGGTTTTCATTTTCAATTAAAGAAAATACCGGCGTTTATATCCCCATACATTGGCCTGAAAAAAAAGACTCTCTTTTTGATGATTACGTTGGACAAGTAATTGAGTTGATGCGTCCAGTTATGGAAAATATAGCAGTTCCAAAAACCGGTCAAAACGTGAAATTCGATTCATTGATTTTATTAAGACATGGATTGAAAGTTGGGGGAATTAGATTCGACACCATGATAGCTGCACATTTACTTAAACCGGAGATAAGAAGTCTTAAGCTAGAAACACTTAGCCTTGATTATTTAAACTACCCAATGGTCCCAATTGAAGATTTAATTGGAAAAGGAAGAGATCAAATATCAATGGCTGAGGTTGATATAGAGAAAATATCTTTTTATGCTTCTGAAGACGCTGATATTACTTTGCAATTAACCCTTATTTTTGAAAAGAAACTTAAAGAAGAAAATCTATCTAAGTTCTTTAATGAGGTTGAAATCCCCTTATTGCCAGTATTAATTGAAATGGAATTTAACGGCATGTATATTGACTCTGATTTACTTAAATCTATGTCTGATAAAATTGGTAAAAAATTAGAGAACCTTGTTAAGCGTATTTACAAAGAATCAGGCTTTGAATTCAATATTAATTCAACGCAGCAATTAGCAAAGATCCTTTTCGAAGTTAAGGGTCTTCCTGAAATTAAAAAAAGATCTACAGCAGAAGATGTCCTTGAAAGACTTAAAGGTCAACATATTCTTCCTGAGCTAGTTTTGGAGTATAGAAAACTAAATAAATTAAAAAATACCTATATTGATGCACTACCAGAGCTTAAGATATCTTCAACAGGTAGAATACATTCTACGTTCAATCAAACAATTACGGCAACGGGTAGACTTTCTTCCAGTAATCCCAATTTTCAAAATATTCCAATCAAAACTGAAGAAGGTCGTGAAATAAGAAAAGCATTTAAATCAAACAATGAAGATTGGGTAATATTTTCTGCTGATTATTCGCAAATTGAATTAAGAATTATGGCCCATCTTAGTCAAGACAAGTCTCTTGTAGATGCTTTTAATAACGGTGAAGACATTCATTCAAGGACAGCTGCAGATGTTTATAATATTTCAATTGCTGATGTTCAACCTTCTATGAGAAGGACTGCAAAAATTGTTAATTTTGGACTATTATATGGTGCAGGACCTTTTAGAATGAGCCAAGAATTAGGAATTTCACAAAAAGAGGCAAAGGTATTGATTGAAAAGTATTTTGCTACTTATTCTGGAATTCAAAAGTATGTTGAAAATACGATGGAGAATGCAAAGAAAAATCGTTTTGTAAAAACATTACTAGGTAGAAAGCGTCCTGTTTGGGATATAGATAGTAGCAATCATCTGCATCGTGAAGCAGCTAAAAGAATGGCGATAAATATGCCTATACAAGGAACTAGTGCAGAGATGATTAAGATTGCGATGACTTCTATATCAAATTATATGAATGAAAATAAGATGGAGTCTAAATTGCTTCTTCAGATACATGATGAATTGGTTTTTGAAGCTCCAAAGAGTGAGCTTGAAGACTTAGAGGGTATGGTAGTAGACAAAATGATTAAAGCCCTCCCTATATCGGTTCCTGTTGAAGTAGATAGTGGCTACGGTCAATCCTGGTATGAGGCTCATTGATGGAAGCAAGCATTACATTAAAAAAAGTTGGGAAACTGGTAAATGATAAAACGATACTCGCCGGGTTGAATTTTGGCATAGAAAGAGGTTCTCTTGTTGCAATTATTGGTGATAATGAAGCGGGTAAATCTCTTTTATTAAAAGTTATTTCATCTACAGAATATCAAGAATATGGTCAGGTTTTCATACATGGTGTAGATTCTAAAAAACGTCGATCAGATGTAACAGCAAAGATAGGTTATATGCCTCATGAGCTTGACCTAGACCCATGGCTAACATTGGAGCAAAATATAAGATTTTTTGGACTCCTTCATTCTGTAAGTCTTGAAACAATAAATACAAGAATGGTGCAGTATTCCCGTGATTTACACATTGTTCCTTATTTAGGCAAAATGGTTAAGGATATTTCACCAGGAATTATTCGAATGGGTATGATTATAAGAACTCTTGTGCATGACCCAGAGATTTTGATTTTAGATGACCCAACTGCATTTATGGATGCAGAATCCTACAGACATACTTGGGATTTATTACTAAGGCTAAGAGGGAAAAAAACAATTTTATATGTTAGCCAATCTCTCCAAGAAGTTGAAAGCGCACATGACAGAATTTTAGTTTTAGAAAACGGTCGTATTGCATTAGATGGTAGCCTTGATCGTTTGCTCGGAAGCACTTTTGAATTTCATCAATTTCAAATAGAGTTTGATGAACTAGATGATGATTTATTTAAAAAGCTTTCAAAAATACCACATGTGAAAAATCCTTCAAGGGTTGGCCATAGCTTGCATTTCTATGGAAGAGAAAGAAATGTATTTTTTGAAGTGTTAAATGTTGCTTCTTCATCGAAAATGAAAGATATAAGGATTAAGAAGCTAGGTTTGCAAGACTTAATGGATGCTAAATATGCAAAGGATGGAATACATTGATTAAGGCACTTATAGTTAGAAGATTTTGGTTGTTAAGGAATCGCTTGGTTATTACTGCGCCAATAATTATTCTTGCTCCAATAGCATTTCATGTTTTTTTATCCTCTGTTTTAAAGAGCATATATTTTTCTTCTCCTAATAGTATCCCAATAGAATTATGGCTTATTCCAGGAGTAATTTTTAGCTTCGGATCATTAACTATGCTTGCAATATTATATAGAGATTTATTTAATCCTCAAAGCAATCTTCAATTCTTAAAGCTATTGTCAATCTCACCTAATAGTAAATTTAAAATTATTTTGGGAATCTTATTTAGTTCTCTTGTAGAGTGTATATTTTACAGTATTATCTCAACTTTAACACTTTTCATCTTTACACCTCAGTCGTTTTCTTTTTCAGGGTTTCTATATATTTTATTCTATTTAATCTTTTACCTTAGTCTCTTTGGAAACTGTATAATTACATTATCTATTTTTGTGCAAAGAGGTTTTACATTTCTATTTGTATCTTTCATATTTCTTCAGCTATTGTTTGTTAGTTCAAATATTTTATTTGAACAGCAAATTTATTCTGAAATAATGAATATGATTTTTTTTAATAATCCATTCAATATGCTTCTATATGATCTTAGATATTTAATATTTTTTAAAGAACCAAGTTTCATTTGGATTGCTGTTTCTATCGCTTTAGTGATTTTATGGATCTATCTCAACTCTGTATTCTTAAAAAGAAAATTGAATCAATGATAGCTTACCTGTCTGGTGCAATGGAATACGCTGAGGATGAAGGTGCTTCATGGAGGAATGAATTAGGCATTTGGCTTAAAAAAACAATAAACCATAAAGCAATAGATCCCGTAATTGAATCTGCAAAAATTGTTAAAGAAAATAATGCTGAAAATTATTGCGATTGGAAAAATAGTGACCCTGAAAAATATGCACGCTTTATTCAATTATGTGTTAAAAATGATATTGAAATTGTGAGAGAAAAAGCAGACTATTTAATCTGTTTATGGGATCAGAATGTGCTCAAGGGTGCTGGTACACATGCTGAAATAACGTTTGCTTACGATTTAAAAAAACCAGTTTTTTTAATAAATAAATTGCCCTTAATAGACTTAAGCGGCTGGGTAATGGCATGTTCTTCGAAAATTTTTACGAACTTTGAAGATTTAAAGGATTTTTTGATTAAAGAGTATAAATAAAATGATAGGCCCCAAAGCAGTGATTCATATTGATCGATTAATTAAAAATTACGATCAAATTAAAAATAAATTGGGAAGATCAAGTTTAATGGTTGTTGTTAAAGCGAATGCTTATGGTCATGGTAGTGTGGCCTGCGCTCGCGCTTTAGAAAATCATGGCTGTAAATCATTTGCTGTATTTTCAATTAATGAAGGCATTGAACTCAGAGATGCTGGAATAGTATCAGATATACTAATTTTTAGTAAACTAGATATTTCATATTTGGATTTAGCTATAAAGCATAATCTAATTTTAAATATATCAAATCTTGAAGATTTAGATATTTTAAATAGATTTTCAAGTGATAATAAAAAATCCCCAAGATTTCATGTGAAGTTTGATACAGGAATGACAAGATTAGGTTTAAATATCAATGATGCTGACACGGCTTTTAAAATTTTATTACAAAACAAAGAATTGAATTGCGAAGGACTGTATTCGCATTTTGCCACTGCTGATGAAGGAGACCTTTCATTTGCTCATGCACAAGTTGGTAAATTTAAAGACATTCTAAAAAAAGCTTATTCATTTGGACTGGAATTTAAAACTGTACATTTTTCAAATAGTGGCGCTGTGCTAAATTTGGATCAGAGCGACTTTAATCTGGTTCGTGTTGGAATGCTAGTGTATGGGGCTTTCCCATCAAATGAAGTTCCAACAGATATTAATATTTTACCTGTCATGGAATTTAAAGCACCTATAATTGAGGTGAGAAGAGTTGAAAAGGGGACCCAGATAAGTTATGGTGGAGTTTATAAGACTGAAAGAGAATCAAACATTGGAGTAATACAATGTGGTTTTGCTGATGGAATTCCAAGATCGTGGTATAGAAATGGATTTGTTGGTTACAATGGCAAGCACTATAAGATTGCTGGAAGAATATGCATGGATCAATTTATGGTTAATTTTGAAGACGACCTTCCTTTGACAGGAGAGGAGGTATTGATTTTTGGATCAAATGATTATGATTCAATATCAATGGAAACTATTGCGGAAGAAATAGGATCTACACCTTATGTAATAGCAACCGGCATAAATGGAAGAACTGAACTTTTTTATCATAATTAATATGAATTTATTTGTAATTAGATTTATTAGTAGAACTGGTTTAAGTTATTTTTTGAGGATAATTGCCATATATCCCTCAATTCTTTTAAGCCAGGCATTTAACCATAGCGTAGTGATGCCAGTACCCGACCTTTCGTTTCACCCATCTACCTTTTATGGGCTAGACGTTATTGAACAGATGGATTTTAAGCCACTTTATGGAAAATCTATAGGCGTGTTTACAAATAAGACTGCAGTAAATCGAAAAGGCCGCCATTTATTAGACTTGTTAAAAGAGCATTCGAAGGTGCGTGTTGATGTGATTTTTACTCCACAGTACGGACTTTTTACAGACCAAGATAAGCGTTTTAAGATGCGAGATGGTGAGAAATATGACCCTGACCACAATGCCCGAATTGTAGAGGTTTTTGGGAGGAACATGAAGCCCCCAGCTTGGTCTGTTCGGGAATTAGACCTTATTGTAATTGATCTCCAGGATACAGGTGTACGATTTTCAACATATATTTCAACTATGACAAAAATTTTAGAAGTTGCAAGCGAATGGAGTTTGCCTGTAATTATTTTAGATCGCCCAAATCCTTTAAGGGGGGATAGGGTCGATGGTCCTGTCGTAAGAGCAAAGTTTCAATCGCTTGAAGGATACCACATTATTCCAATACGACATGGACTCACTATTGGCGAGCTAGCTATAATGGCAAATGAGATGGGTTGGGTTAAAGATTTAAAAAGAGCCAACTTGACTATTGTTCCTATGGCAAACTGGAAGAGATCGGACTGGTTGGATAATTCAGAGCACCCATGGATAAATCCGCACCCATCTATAGTATCAATTCGCACAAATCTTTCTTTTACAGGCTTTGGGCTTTTAGAAGGAACAAACTTAAATGATGGGAGAGGTACAGATAGGCCGTATCTTCGAGCAGGTGCACCCTGGATGTCAGGGTATCATTTAGCAGAAAAATTAGCTAAGTTAAACCTACCTGGTATAAAAATTACTCCAGTAGATTACATTCCGCGAATGAAGCAAACAGACAGCCTAGCACCGCTTTACGTTGATGAGCTATGCAGTGGTGTCGATATTAAAATAATTGATCCAAATTTATACGATCCAATTGCTACAGCAACATCTATAATAATATTATCCAGTCAGTTGTATCCTAGAGAATTCAATTGGGCAGAGTTTAATAGGATAGATATGTTATATGGTCATAGCCAATTACGTGTTTTTTCAGCTCAAGGAAAGCCGGCTAATTATCTCCCCCCATTATGGCTTAAAGATGTAATAAAATTTAATCAATTTAGACAACGTTTTTTAATATACTAGATTAAATGAGGCCCTTTTTTTGTTTTTTGGTTTTATTATTCGCTACTAAAATCGCAGCACAGACTCATTTCACAATTCCACAAAATGTGTGGCGATTTACTATGAATAAGGATTTTACATCTGGTAGTTGGAAATCAAAAAATATTTCAAATAGTTTTATGAATCATTCTTATCAAGTTGATACATCACTCTACTCTATAAATCAAAATTTCAAAAGAACCCTATCAACTAATAATCTAAATATTGAATATGGTTTTACGGATAGAACTACATTGATTTTTCATATACCCTATATTCAAAAAATAACCGAAGAGCGATCCTGGTCGATTATAAATGATTCATCTTTTGCTATTGATAGCCTTTTTAATTATTATTATCCTAATACAATTTCAAACAGTGGATTGTCAGACTTAACAATTGGAATTAACATTTTAATGAATGGCTCTCCAGCGTGGAGAGGTGGAAAGCAAAAGTTTTCTCTTTATACAGGATTAGATATGATATTCCCATTTGCTGAGAAACTAAAAAAATACGATCCTATGGATAAAAGTAGTGATGGAATACCAAATCATTTTAAACAAGTGCCTCTTGGAGAAGGTTTAACTGAGGTCAGATTAAGGCTTTTTGGTGAATTCTACAGGAAAGGGTGGGGTCGATTATTTAATATAAACTGGAGTATGGGGGTATCAGCTTTTCAAAAAGGAGAAGTGAATCCTCGCATATCTTTTCTTTGGATTGAGAATGCATCCGCAGATTCAATTGCAAGTTCTATTGGCGATGTCATTCAAAAAAAATCTCCAAAGATTGATGGTATGGTAAGAGCGCAACTTGAGCTATTTCCTAAAAAAGTTTTTTTTGCAACTGGTATTAATTGGGAGTATTCAGGGAGAGATAGGTTTTTTTCAAACAATTCTAAATGGAATAGATGGATGAGAAAGCGTAAAGGGTATGATTCTCAAAAAATGCTAACTTCTCAATTTGTTAAAGTTAACTTGTTTAACTTGGATCCATATTTAATGATTGGTTCAGTCCCATTTGAATTAGAAATTGGAGCTAAATGGTTTCTTCCTTATCCCTTAACGTTTCATACCTATGGAAGTTTATCATCATGGCTTCAAATAAGCACATACTTTCAAGCATGGTAGTTAATGTTTAAAAATAATAAAGAAATAATCTCATGGTCGCTTTATGATTGGGCAAACAGTACTTTTGCAACCACTGTTATGGCTGGCTTTTTCCCAATATTTTTTAAGCAATACTGGTCAACTACTTCAGATGTAACTCTAAGTACGTGGTATCTTGGATTAGCAAATTCAATTGCTTCAATAATGGTTGCATCTTTAGCACCTTTCTTAGGGGCAATTGCAGATAAAGCGTCGGTAAAAAAGAAGTTATTAATTCTTTTTGCTTTTATAGGGATAATCAGCACCGGAGCATTATCAATGATAGGCCAAGGCCACTGGAAAATAGCAATAATTTTTTATGTAGCAGCTTCCATAGGCTTTATGTCTGCAAACATTTTTTATGATTCTCTTTTGCCAAGTGTTGCACCTAAAGAAAAAAGGGATTTTGTATCATCTTTGGGATATGCATTGGGGTATATAGGGGGAGCAATTTTATTTTTAATTAATGTTACAATGTATCTTTATCCAGAATTTTATGGAATTATTGATGCGCCAGCAGCAATAAAATTATCTTTTTTAACCGTAGCGATATGGTGGGCAATTTTTTCAATACCTATTCTAATTTTTGTTAAAGAAGACTCAGTTCATAATGATATTGGGGTATTTAAATCAATTAAGTTGGGATGGCATCAGCTTATCAATACCTTGCAACAAATAAGGGAATTAAAAATAGTAACAACATTTTTAATTGCTTACTGGCTTTATATTGATGGCGTAGATACAATGATTAGAATGTCTGTTGACTATGGTACTAGCCTAGGGTTTTCCTCCTCTTCATTAATAACTGCCCTTCTAATGGTTCAATTTATTGCATTTCCAGCGACCTTGGCTTATGGGTGGTTTGCAAGAAAAATTGGAATCAAAAATGGTATTTTAATTGGTATTATTGGCTATGCAATGATTTCAATATTGGGATCAATGGTGTCAAGGGAATGGCACTTTTATGCCCTTGCGGCTCTTATTGCATGTTTTCAAGGAGGAATTCAAGCATTAAGCCGTTCACTATATTCAAAAATAATTCCAGAATCAAGATCAGCTGAGTTTTTTGGTTTTTATAATATGTTTGGAAAGTTTGCAGCAATTATAGGACCACCTTTAATGGGGTTTATTGGATTGCTAACTGGAAATCCCAGGTACGGCATATTCTCAATAATTATTTTGTTTATATTAGGCGGGTATTTTCTAATGAAAGTTGATGTTGAGGAAGGCGAAAGGTTGGCAGGTAATTATTAAGCTCTCATATTATATCAAATACTTAATATCTTTTTAAATGATAAGTGTTATACATTGATTAATAATTATTGACAGGATAAAAATTATGTCTCAAAATATTGCTAAATACTCTCAATTTGTGATGCCTGACCATATAAATGTTGTTGGTACATTGTTTGGCGGTCAAATGATAGCCTGGATTGACCTTGCAGCTGCAAAAGTCGCACACAGACTTTTAAAAGGTTCAGAAGCTGATGGAGCAGTTACTAGAACAATTGAGCAGGTTGAATTTAAAGAGCCTGTGTATTTAGGCGACTGGGTGAATTTTACTGCAAAGATAGTTTCTGCTGGGACTACATCAATCCATATTGAGGTTAAAGCTTATGCTGAAGGAAGTAAGACAAATCCAAGATTAGCCTGCTCAGCATCCTTAGTTATGGTATCAGTTAAAAAAGATGATAATGGTAAATATTCAAAGTACCCCCATGGTAAAACAATCGATTAAAGTAGCAATTTTTCTAATAAGTTTTACGTTCTCTCAGGATCGTGATTCTCTAAGAATGAATGATTTACCTGTCAAGTTGATTGAATCAAAAGTAGTTACGATATCAGCAACAATTACATTAGGTGAAAATAGGCCTAGCGCTTTTAAGCTAAGCTTATTTTCAAGAAAAAGTCCTTCGGAAATACTGATATCTAGAATGTTTTTTCCTGGAGACACAATTCAAGTTATTTTACCTGAAAATATTTTGAGCGTAGACACTCTTGGAAACATCGCAAGCCTAGAGCCAATAGGTGGTACTTATGAAAAATTGTATCGACTTTTTTCAAAATCTTCAGGATCAATTGATTTAGGGGATTTTAAAATTGAAGCAAAGACCGATATAATTAAGTTAAGCATTCTTGATGGAATAGATTACAGCCCTATTCCTATGGCATCATTAAAAATATTTTCAACTGGAAAAGTTATTTATTCTGGAAATGCTGATTCGATGGGTTATACAAGATTAAGAATACCTATAAGCAGGGATAATCAAAACCCTATACTTTTACGGATTGATACAGATGGTAGATACCCTATATGGCAAGAAAATTTAGAAATACCTAAAGGAACTTCATCGAAAACGATTGCATTGTATCAATTGCATACTGATAAAGGTGCATCTATTTATAAGGTAGTTAAAGATTTATCTCCTTTTAGAAAAGGCCCAGAAAACGGCTCAGAAACCCTTTTTTTATTAGATATAGGTGACCTAGTTGCAATTAATAAAGTAGCTGGAGATAGAATGTTTGGAAAAGTACGAATCGATCTCTATGAAAAGCATTCTTATAGGTATTTTGAGGGCTGGATTTTAAGCAAACATATAGAGCTTGTAAAAAATCAAACATCAGAAGAACTGAGGATTAATTAATGGCAGCTAAAAAATATAATCCGCCTAGAAAAATTGCACTAAGCGCAGCATATAAATCTTTAGAAGATTATAGTAAAGAATATTCAAGGTCTATAAATAGCAATGATGATTTTTGGAGTGAAAAAGCTGAGAGATTGGATTGGTTTAAAAAATGGACTAAGGTTAGTAATGTAGATTTTATTAAACCAAAAATTGAATGGTTTGTAGGTGGGAAATTAAATATTAGTTACAATTGTATTGATAGGCATATAAAAAATGGAAAAGGTGAACAAATAGCGTTTTTTTGGGAAGGAAATGATTCTTCTAAAAGCAAAAATTTAACTTACCTGCAACTACATGATGAAGTTTGCAAATTTTCTAATGTTTTAAAAAGTTTAAATATTTCAAAAGGTGATAGGGTATGTTTGTATATGCAGATGATCCCAGAGCTGCCAATAGCTATGCTTGCATGTGCTCGAATAGGCGCAGTGCATTCTGTTGTTTTTGGAGCTTTTAGTCCCGATTCGCTTAGAGATAGAATTAATGATTCAGAGTGTAAATTACTTATCACTCAGGATACCGGAGTTCGCGGGAATAAAAATAATATTCCAATGAAATCAAATGCAGATATTGCAATCAATCAAACACCTTCAATAGTAAATACAATTGTTGTTAAGCGTACTGGAGAAAAAGTGAGGATGAAAAAGGATCGAGACTATTGGTGGCATGATCAGATTGATAACGCTAATTCATATTGTGAGCCTGAACATATGGATGCTGAAGACCCTTTATTTATTCTTTATACATCAGGATCAACGGGTAAACCTAAAGGTGTAATGCATACAACAGGCGGCTATCTTTTATATGCCAATTTTACCTTTTCAAGTGTTTTTGATTATAAAAATGATGATATATATTGGTGTACAGCGGATATTGGATGGATAACTGGACATTCTTATATAGTATACGGCCCTTTGTCTAATTGCGCAACTTCTGTAATATTTGAAGGGGTTCCAAATTTTCCTGATTTTGGAAGATTTTGGAGTATTGTTCAAAAATATAAAGTATCTTTATTTTATACTGCACCAACTGCGCTTAGAGCCCTGATGAAAGAGGGCGATGATTGGGTTCAGCCATACAACCTAAGCAGCTTAAGGCTATTGGGAACGGTCGGAGAGCCAATAAAAGAACCCGAGTGGAAGTGGTATTTCAAGTTGATTGGATCGCAAAAATGTCCAATTGTTGATACTTGGTGGCAAACTGAAACAGGTGGAATTATGATTTCACCTTTGCCTGGAGCAATACCATTAAAACCTGGATCAGCTACATTGCCTTTTTTTGGGGTTGAACCGGTACTCCTTGATGATGATGGTAATGAAATAATTGGAAATAATAAAAATGGTTTACTTGCAATTAAGTCGTCTTGGCCAGGTCAGATGCGAACAGTCTATGGTGATCATAAACGATTTAAAGAAACATATTTTACCCAATTTAAGGGTTATTATTTTACTGGTGATGGAGCAAGAAGAGATAGGGATGGATATTATTTTATTACGGGTCGGGTTGATGATGTCTTAAATATATCAGG
>Ga0208410_1001220_pt1 | contig 13527 bp, 13 predicted proteins | sample ETN02SmetaG_3_FD_185787 | JGI IMG/M metagenome (GOLD analysis project Ga0208410, IMG submission 185787) | Marine microbial and viral communities from oxygen minimum zone, Eastern Pacific Ocean - ETNP2014F10-02SV257 (SPAdes) (version 2) | ecosystem: Environmental > Aquatic > Marine > Oceanic ... | reverse complement strand
AGCACAAGCTGTACAGGCGATACGTCCTGAAGATCTCCTAAAGAATTCCATAAAGAGATTAGATCGAGGTAATGAACTTTTAGACAACGGTGACGTTGATACGGAAAGGCTTATTGAACTCACCCAAGATCAAGAAGCTATATGTCGCCAGCCAGAAGAACCACACCTTATTGAATCCAGCGGAGCAGCAATTATGCGGCCCGCCACCAAGGAATTCTGGGCGTGCTGGGGTCAACCAGCAGAGAACGATTACGAACTTATTGGATGGTCAAATGATTGAAGGTGAGATTATCCAAATAGGTGAACGGTCAGGGCTTGAATACAGGCACCCGAGACCTGAATGGTCACAATCATTAGAGGATATAGAGCGCTCATCATTTCCTACTTCAGACCCCGAAGACCTCTACGACCAAACCGAACTAGAAGCTCTAACGAATGACTTCCCTCAGGGAGGATTTGTCGGTTTTGACCAGCATCTACCTGTGGCAATGGGATTAGGCATCCAAGTTTTCTTTAACCTTGAAGAACCAGAACATACTGTTCATGACATGATGCCCGGTAACGGAGATTCTGGTCACCGACCAGAAGGGGATTGGTACTATGGGACATCAATAGCGGTTCGAAGTGAATACAGGAGACGAGGGATTGGGGCAGAACTATATGGCCTCCGGAAAACAGTCTGCCAGCAATTGAACCTAAGAGGAATCGTAGCTGGCGGAGTAATGCCGGGTTACGCCAATCACAAAAACGAAATGACCGCGGATGAATATATAGAGAACGTAAAAAAGAAAGTAATTTACGATCCGACGCTCTCATTCCAGCAAGAAAACGGTTTCGAACTTCTGCAAGCTTTGCCAAATTACATAGCTAATCCCGAGATTGACAACTACGCCGCTTTGATAATTTGGCGAAACCAAGACTACAAAGAGGAATAAATAATGTCGGAACAAATAGAGGGAGATCAAGCCTTCCGAAGAGAAAACCTATTAGGGCGAAACCCTGAGATGACATTTGGTGGGGCATTATCGTTCCTCCGCAGGAACTACACAAAAGACCTAACAAATGTGGATATAGCCGTAACGGGTATTCCTTTCGATATGGCTACCTCAAACCGGCCAGGAACACGATTCGGGCCCAGAGCTATACGAGCTGGATCTGTCGGATTAGCCGAACTAGAAGCATACCCTTTCGGCTTTGACCCATTTGCTTACCTGCGTGTCGCTGACTACGGGGATTGTTTCATCGACTATGGATACCCGCAACATGCTGCTGAAAAAATAGAACAACATGCAGCTGAAATTCTAGCCACCAATACCATGATGCTAAGTATGGGAGGGGATCACTTCATCACCTATCCACTTCTTAAAGCTCATGCAAAAGTACACGGACCTCTCTCCCTCATCCATTTTGACGCCCATTGCGACACGTGGGTTGACGATGGAGAACGAATGGATCATGGATCAATGTTTCTTCGCGCAATTCAGGAAGAAATCATTGACCCAACAACCTCAATCCAGATCGGAATAAGAACCCATAACTCAGAAACATACGGATTCACGGTACTAGGAGCACCCTGGGTACATAGAGAAGGAATTGCAGCGGTCACTGATGTAATCAAGGAAGTCGTCGGGGACAACCCCGCCTACCTCACGTTTGATATTGATTGCTTAGATCCGGCATTTGCCCCAGGAACAGGAACGCCGGTTGCTGGAGGTCTAAGCTCATCACAAGCATTAGAGGCAATACGGTCACTTGGGGACTTCAACATAGTAGGGATGGACCTCGTTGAAATCGCCCCTCTATATGATGTAGGGGAAATCACAGCTATCGCAGGAGCGACAATCCTTCATGATTTTATTTGCCTTCAGGCAATAAAAGCCGGAGCAGAGTCCAAACCATTTGGACGGATCTAGAGGAAGCTATATTAAGTCAGAGGAGGGGTTCCATGACAGCAGCAGTTGAATTGAAAGCCATCACAAAAAAATTCGGGGATGTCGTTGCCGTAGATAATGTTGATCTCGCAATCGAAGATGGTGAATTCTTCGCAATGCTTGGACCAAGCGGCTGTGGAAAAACAACCACTCTACGAATGATCGCTGGTCTTGAATTCCCAACACAGGGAAGCCTCTCAATTTTTGGAGAAGAAGTAGGGACACTAGCGCCTAACAAAAGGTCAGTTAATACCGTGTTCCAAAACTATGCGCTTTTCCCTCACCTCACTGTCTTAGAAAATGTTGGTTTCGGCCTGAAGATGCAAGGCGTAGATAAAGGCGAAACCCGTTCAAGATCCATGGAAATGATTGAACTTGTTCAACTAGAAGGACTTGAAGACCGGAAACCTTCACAAATGTCTGGAGGGCAGCAACAACGTGTCGCTCTTGCCCGGGCATTAGTTAACCAACCAAAAGTTCTACTACTTGACGAACCACTCGGAGCTTTGGATCTCAAATTACGACAAGAAATGCAACTAGAACTAAAGAAACTTCAAAGAGATGTCGGAATCAGTTTCGTATTCGTAACTCATGACCAAGAAGAAGCGCTTACCATGGCAGATCGCATTGCCGTAATGCATGAGGGGAAACTCCTTCAAGTAGCCAGCCCAGAAGAGATTTATGAAACTCCCGCAAATAGGTTCGTAGCTGATTTTATTGGGCGGACAAATCTTCTTGAGGGAACTGTCTCCGATAGTGAAACAGTCATCCTTACAAACGGAACATCCATTCGAGCCCACAGCAATTTTGCTGCAGGAACCAAAGTTTCAATCAGCATCCGCCCTGAACGAGCCAAAATCACTCAACAGAACGAGGATGAAAACCCCCTTTCCAGCGTAAATGGGACAGTCGAGACAATCACTTACCTAGGTAACGCACGTGTTTACGGCGTTAAATTCACTTGGATGTCCCTTGAGGTTCGTGAAGAGAACAGACCCGGTGTGCAACTTTACGAACCCGGAACCCCAATCACCGTTAGTTGGGACCATGACGCAATCTCAGTGGTAGCCGACTAATGACGGTCACATCGGAACCTTCTCCAGAGAGCACCGAAGCCACCCCGCAGTTCGAAAAAGCTGCACAGCGAAAAGAATCTCGACGCGGATTTCTTCTAGCGCTACCGTCCTACCTGTATCTAATCATTTTCTTTGTCATCCCATTAGTAATTGTTCTTGTATACAGTTTCGCAACGCGCAACCGTTTCGGGGGAACCGACCTTTCTGGATGGAATCTCGCAAGCTATGAAAGGATCGCTGAACCAATTGTCCGAACGATACTGTTCCGTTCGCTATGGCTTGCTTTTCTAACGACCATTATTTGTCTACTCATTGCGTACCCGTTTGCTTATTTCCTGGCAACGAGACGGCCAGCGATACGTAACGTAATGCTTGTGTTCGTCATGATCCCCTTCTGGACGAATTTCCTAGTCAGAAACTTTGCTTGGCGAGTCATCCTCGGAAACGATGGACCGCTCACGAAAACTACTGAATTCTTAGGGCTTGGCACCCACGAACTCCTTTTCAGCCAGAAAGCCGTAGTTTTAGGTCTCGTCTACGGGTATCTGCCTTTTATGATCCTCCCCCTTTATGCAGCGATTGAGCGCATCGATGGCCAACTTATTGAAGCAAGCAGAGATCTCTACAGCTCAGGCTGGCAATCATTTCGAAATGTTCTCCTCCCTCTCTCCATGCCCGGTGTAATAGCAGGATCGATTTTGGTATTCATACCCAGTCTTGGAGCGTACGTCACACCTGAGATACTTGGAGGAGCGAAAACAACACTGCTGGGAAGTTACATTGTCACACAATTCCTCACAGCCCGTAATTGGCCATTCGGTGCGGCACTTTCGTTCGTTCTAATGGCCATCATGCTCGTAGGGACAGTCATATATTTCCGTAAAGGAGGTAGAACCCTATGAGCACAGCAGTTGAACCTCGAGGTTGGGCCAAAGCAGCGCTACACATTAACGGGTGGCTCGTTTACATTTTCTTCTATGCACCTATAGCTCTTTTGGTTCTTTTCTCCTTCAGCGATAACCGAAATGTCGGCATATGGGGAGGTTTCACACTTGATTGGTACCAAGATTTCTTCGACAGTTCAAACGCCCGTGGGGCATTATCTAACTCAGTAAAAATCGCGATAGTTGTTACGGTCATCTCGGTCATCTTGGGAACCATGTCAGCATTAGCACTCGAGCGATTCACTTTCAAAGGGAAGAAAGTTTTCGACGCTTTACTCTACTTACCTATAATCATCCCAGATGTCACTATGGCTGTGATGCTCCTATTGTTCTTTGGAGAATTCTTTGATTTACTTGACATGCTTTTCGGACTCCAGTTACGAAAAGGATTCTGGTCGATCACAATCAGTCATATCGCCTTCAATATAAGTTTCGTATCAGTAATTGTCCGGGCAAGACTTAGCGGGATGAATACAAACCTAGAAGAAGCCGCAGTTGATCTATACGCTTCCCGTTGGAAAGCATTCCGGCATGTCACGTTTCCTCAAATCGTTCCCGGCATAGCAGGAGGCGCTTTACTAGCGATGACACTTTCGTTAGATGATGTCGTCATCACACAATTCGTGACTGGCCCAGGTTGGACGACGTTACCTGTCTATGTATTTGGGTTAATTCGTAAAGGAGTCACACCACTTATTAACTCAATTTCAGTCATTATGCTTCTAGCATCTATGATTCTTGTAGTCCTATCGTTGTTTGCTGAGCGTGCAAGGCGCGGTGGATAATATTAAGATCTTAAAAGATGGCCACACTGGCCGAAAGGGGAATTTATGAGAAACAACACAAAGCTCCGTTTTGTGGCGGCATTTGCAGCGTTAGCGCTTATAGCCATTCCAGCATGCGGTGGAGGCGGTGACGACACAACTGCACCTGAATCCGAAGCAGTTGAAGAAACGCCAGTACCGGAAGAGGAGAAAGCATCGTGTGAATTGAATCAGGTAGATGGTGATTTAGCCTTATACAACTGGGCGGAATACATTGATGAAGAACAGCTCGCTGAATTCGCTGAAGAATATGGAATTAGCGCCACGATGGACGTCTACGACTCCAATGAGGCAATGCAACCAATTATTTCAGCAGGAAATTCAGGATATGACGTCATCGTCCCATCCGACTATATGGTTTCCATTCTTATCGAAGCTAAGAAAATACAACCACTTAACTTTGACGTCATCCCGAACGCTGCGAACATTTCCGATGATTTCAGCGGACTTTACTACGACCCCGATGGCACCCATTCTGTGCCTTACCAATGGGGGACCACTGGAATCGCTGTCAATACAGCTGTAGTTGGAACAGATTTCCCACGTTCATGGGGCCTAATCTTTGACCCTGCGATATCGGGAGATTTTGACGGACAAATACAACTTCTCAATGATCCACGAGAGACAGTAGGTGCCGCACTGAAATACCTAGGATATTCACTCAATTCAACCAGTGAAGATGAACTCAATGAAGCTAAAGATCTACTGAAATCAACTGCTAGTCGGCTAGCAGCATTCAATACGGATTCAGCTGATGAATTTATCACCCAGGGTGAAACAGTAATTGGTCATGGATACTCAGGCGATATGTTCGTGCAATTCCTTGAACAAGAGAACTACGAAGATTACCTATACTTTGTTCCAGAAGAAGGTGGAACTCGATGGATTGACAATATGGCTGTTGTCTTTGACGCACCACATCCATGTACAGCTCACACTTTCATTAACTGGTTGCTCAGTGCAGAACAAGGAGCGGCGTTGTCCGATTGGAACTATTACGATACGCCCAACCAAGCAGCTCTAGACCTCATGGCTAATGACGCTGATGGCTACTATGACGATCTTCTAGATTTCGTCAGAGACCCTGCGAGGTACGCCGGTGGTATTGAATCTTTGGAATCAATTGAAGATACCGGAGATTTTGAAACCAACTACGCAGATGCCTTTGTTGAGGCTAAAGGCTAAAGCATTCTTTAAGGGGGCAAGGCTATCGCCTTGCCCCCTTAAAACTTAAACAGCGCGATTGCGCATACCTCTTAGGTAATCTCCGTCTTTGGGAATAATCCAATACCATAAATAGCAGCCCACCCATAGGTATATATGCGCCAAGTCCAACACATAATAAATAATCAAAGATTAGATTCTTCCGAAACTAAGAAAAGCGAAGTATTGAATCCAGCTACTGGGGAACCAGTAGCTGAAATAGTGATTGCAGGAAATAAAGAAGTTGAACTCGCTGTTTCGACTGCTAAAACTGCTTTCAAGGAATGGAAAAACACATCTATAGCTCAACGGACCAAACTGCTATACAAATTCAGAAATCTTGTCGTGCAGAACGAGAAGCAGATAGCTGAACTTATCACTCAAGAACATGGAAAAGTTTTAGAAGATGCCCGAGGTGAAGTAGCCCGCGGCATTGAAAATATTGAATACGCATGTGGTTTCGCTGAAACTCTGAAAGGAACCTACAGCGAACAAGCATCAACGGGCGTTGATGTCTACACACTCCGACAGCCAGTAGGTGTTTGCGTAGGGATAACGCCATTCAATTTCCCGGTGATGGTCCCATTATGGATGCTGCCAAACGCAATCGCATCCGGAAACACATTTATCCTGAAACCATCAGATAGGAATCCTTCTGCTCCAGCATTTCTCGTAGAACTCATACAGGAAGCTGGATTTCCGTCAGGGGTAGTAAATCTCATCAATGGAGATAAAGAATCCGTCAATCTTCTTCTATCCCATGCTGATGTAGACGCAATTAGTTTCGTCGGTTCAACACCGGTTGCCAAACATGTGTATGAGACTGGAACATCTAACGGTAAGCGTGTCCAAGCCCTCGGCGGCGCAAAAAACCACATGGTGGTGCTACCTGATGCAGATATTGACCTTGCTGCAGACGCAGCAGTTTCAGCAGCATATGGGTCAGCAGGTGAACGATGTATGGCAATTTCTGTCGTAGTTGCAGTCGGGGAAGTCGCAGATCCGCTTGTTGACGCAATTACCGAACGTATCGATAAGTTAACAATTGGCCCGGGGATGCAACCTGAATCAGAGATGGGACCCTTGATAAGTAAAGACCACCGAGACCGGGTGATTAGTTACATAGAGTCAGGAGAGAAAGAAGGTGCGGCAATTGTCGCCGATGGAAGAAACGACCTATTAGAGAATGCAGGGTTTTTTCTGGGCGTTACGCTGCTTGACAATGTGACCACCAAAATGGATGTCTACAAGGATGAAATCTTCGGACCAGTCCTATGCATAGTGAGAGCTGAGACATTTGACGAAGCGATAACCATTATCGAAGAGAACCGGTACGGAAATGGTGTAGCTCTCTTTACTAGAGATGGTGGAACTGCTCGGCGATTCCAGAAAGATGTCCAAGCTGGCATGGTCGGGATCAACGTGCCTATACCAGTACCTGTCGGGTACCACTCATTTGGGGGGTGGAACGATTCCTTATTCGGAGATACGGCAATGTACGGTCCTGAGGGCATGCATTTCTTCACGAAACAAAAAGTTGTCACCAGTAGATGGCCAGATCCAACAACTAGCCAAGTGGATTTAGGGTTCCCACGAACCAGCTAAGTTTTTTGAGAAATAGCTTGGTTGACAAGCCATTTGAAAAGTGGGTCGCTATCACGCGTATCAAGCATTTCTGGGTGCCACTGTACTGCGATGATTGGAAGGCTCTCATGTTCAATAGCCTCCACACCTGTATCAGAGGATCTCGCAGTAACAAGAAATTCTTTTCCAACACGATCAATACTTTGATGATGCAAGGAATTTACCTGCGCTTTTGATCCATAAAGTTCTTCTAAAACCGACCCTTTTTCAATAGTGACCTCATGTACTCGTGTGGTTGGAGGTTCATTCCGAACAGCATGAGGCGGAATGTCCTGAAACAGGCTTCCCCCAGCGGAAACATTCAATATTTGTAAACCTCTACAGATTCCCGCAATGGGCATTTCTCTTTTGTATGCCGCGTCAAGAAGGTCTAGTTCAAACTGGTCTCGGATGGGTTCAACAGCTCCTAGCCCGGGGTCTGGATCCGCTCCATACAAGTCTGGTGATATATCCGCACCTCCGCTCATAAGGATTCCATCTAAATGATTAATAATTTCCTTAGGTTCAATACTAAGTGGGAGGAAAACAGGTATACCTCCCGCCGCGAGAATCCCCTCAGCGTAATCAACCCAGAAAACATCAAAGGATAAGGCGTTCATAACACGCAAACTCCCGCGTAAATCTTCGCCTTTTCTTCTTTTCCCTGTAATCCCTATAAGTGGTTTTGTCGTCATGTTCCCCAATCAAAGCAAATGGTATGCATAAGAACGGTATCGTACATAATTGAAACTAATTCGTATAGAGAAGTTAATGGCTCGCACTGAGCTAATAGGACTTAAACCACATGGAAATTACTTGGAATCGCGTAGCTTTAAATGCTCGGCAACTCAAACAACAAGGAATTACGCATGAATCTTCAGTGGTCATGGTTTCTTCTAAGGACAATACGCAAATAGGAGATATAACGAGATTCGCTCTTCAATCATTAGGGTCGCCAATGGTTGAAGTAAATGTTCCAAGTGAATCCAATGCGGAGAATGCAGTCGGAATGCGTAACCTTCTTTCCGAAGTGCTTACAGCCTCAGATTTCATTGTGGATTGCACAGAGGGAATACTCTCAACGCTACTTGGATATGACGCCTTAAATGAAACAGGAACCCAAGTACTCGTTTATGACAATTTAGATTGGGTTCTTGCCACGCCCTCATGATTACAGACACGGCAGACAGCAACGCTATCAATCCAATCCAGCTGCTAGTCGCAGCCCCAGATTTCCAGAGCGGGCTTTCTTTCTTTATCGACAAATTAGGTTTTGAGGTCGCAATGATCGCACCAGCTGAAGATCCTAATACTGCTATCTTAACCCTTGGAGATTTCACCGTATCACTAGATAAGCATGCGAAATGCCCTCCAGTCACCCTTGAACTTTTTACCGAAGAAACAGAACTGATAGGAACTTGTGTGGAGGGTCCCAATGGGACAAAAGTAAATTATGTAACCCGAACTAAGAAAGTAGTTAATGAAACGCGACCAGATCCTATTCTTGCTATAGCGGGAAAGGTTAATTCCCAGTGGGTTACTGGACGCGCTGGCATGGTATATCGCTCACTGATAGAAGCCCCCAATTCCGGAGTGACAGCCTCACACATCAGAATTGAAGGATCAGGAGAAGTTCCAGACTGGGTTCACTACCACGATGTAGGCTTTCAAATCATTTACTGTCTTCAGGGTTCGGCCAAACTTGTATACGAGGATCAAGGAGATCCCTTTCTGTTTGAGGAAGGAGACTGCGTTCTGCAGCCGCCACACATACGGCATAGGGTTCTTGAATCGTTTGATAATCTAGAAGTTGTTGAGTTCAGTTCACCATCTGACCATGCAACATATGCAGATCGGGTAATGAGCCTACCAAATGAGAGACTTGCCCCAAATCAGGAATTCTACGGACAGCGATTTGCCCTGAGTAGGCAATCTGAAAGCCAATGGAACCCGTATATGGGAAGCAATTCACTCAGGGTTCGAGAAACATTGATCGCAGATGCATCTGGAGGTGCTGGGTGGGTAAATATTATTGAAACGACCGGGGATAACGACACGAGCGACTTCAACCTAAACCCACTCACCGCTGAAGATAGCCCAGAATTTCTGCTCTGGTTTGTTCTCCAAGGAACGGGAACGATCACTCACCACAATCAGGTAATCGATCTAGAACCAAGAGATGCAATAGTATGCCCTTATGGCTATAGCCACGAAACAGCATTCGCTTTGACAGAATTTCATGAAGGTTTCAAAGTTCTTGAAATAGGACTCAATGATCTTTAGTGATTCTTTAATTGTGACGCAACTGTTGACGGCAAACTTAGAGATAAAGCCCAATTGACCAAGAGAAAGCCTGTTGAGAACACTAGGGCAAGTGTCAGCCCACCCCAGAGGTAAGCCAAGCCGGATAGAAGCGTTCCAACAAATCGCCCAGCCGCATTCGCTGCGTAATAGAGTCCAACATTTGCAACTACGTCATCGTCATCAGCAGTATATGCGAGGATCAGGAAAGAATGCAGAGAGGAATTGAGCGCAAATAGGAAACCGAAAACCAGAAGTCCAGCTATAACGGTTGTGCTTCGTGCGACATTATTTCCCACTAGAATTGTGATCACGCCAGTAAGTACGAACAAGGCAGCAGCCCAACTTTTCGCCAAAGTCCCAGCAGCATTTGACCCTTTAGACAGCCTCATCATTGAAGGCGCTCCGGATTGGATAACCCCGTATCCGATAACCCATGCTGCTAGAAAACCACCTATCCCTTGATAAGACCACCCCAAATTCTCATCAAGAAATACCGGTAGGGCGACAACAAACCAGATATCCCTAGAACCGAAAAGGAAGAATCTTGCTATTGATAGGCGATTCACAGAAGGATAGGTTGAAGACAATAATTTCCTAGGTCCTGTTTTCTTAGATCTACCGATTTTCTCCTTCAAGAGAACAATTATCAGAAGTAGTGGAACTGCAACGAATGAGGCCATCGCTATAAGGGCGATTCGGAAACTTAACCAGGAAAGTAGTGCTCCTCCGACAAAAAACCCTGCTCCTTTTAAAGCATTTTTTGAACCAGTAAGGATAGCGACCCACTTGAAAAGTCGGGATTGCTGTTGATCATTAACGTCGCTGGGAATAACAAATTTGACAGCGCTTTTTGAACTCATCTTTGTGAGATCCTTCGCGATGCCAGACAGGGCTTGGCAGGCCATGACGAAGATAACCGAAAGAACTTTGCTCCAATTTGGATCAACGAAGGAAATCGATAAAAGAGCAATAATTTGTATGCCTAAACCTGCTTTAAGTGTTTGGTTTAAGCCAGATTTTGCACCGGCCCAACCACCAAAAAGGTTAGTAAGGACGCCCATAAGTTCATAAGCAAGGAAAAGGAAACTCAACTCAAGAGGGCCATAACCCAGTTCATGGAAATGGAGAAGAACAATCATTCGTAAGGCACCGTCAGTGATGGTGAGACTCCAATATGCCCCAGTAACAAGACTGTAGGTTCTGAAATTCATGTATTGAACACCGTTATTCACCGGCAACTTTGCTTGCCAATTCCGCCATTCTGTGGACGTAGCCGTACTCATTGTCATACCAGATGAGAACTTTTACTAGTCCGCCATCCAAGGTCATCGTTGATGGTGCATCGACAATGGCAGATCGTGAATCATTCACGAAATCTGACGAAACCAATGGGCGGTGTTCCACTCCGAGTATCCCCGCCAAGGAAGTGTCCGCTGCCTGCGACAGGAGTTCATTTATCTCAGGAGCTGTAATTTTTTCGGAAAGAGAAAAAACGCAGTCCGTGAGTGACGCGTTTAGAACGGGAACGCGAACAGCGATGCCGGTCAATTTGCCTGTAAGTTCTGGGAAAATCCGCGTTATGGCTGTTGCCGATCCCGTTGATGTGGGGATAAGAGAATTCAGTGCTGAACGCGAACGCCTCGGGTCCTGCAAAGGATAGTCAACGACAACTTGCGTGTTAGTAGGGGCATGAATTGTCGTCACCATTCCCTGTTCGATTCCTATCTCCTCATTGAGAACCTTCACTACGGGGGCGATACAATTTGTTGTGCAGGAAGCAGCGGTCACAATATCGTGTTTGTCGCTGTCGTAGAGATCGTCATTGCATCCCATAACAATATTTAAGACCCGATCATCGTTGACCGGAGCTGCAACAACGACTTTCTCAATTCCCTGATTGAAGTACGGGGATAGGGTTTCAACCGAGCGGAAAGCGCCAGTGCATTCCAAGACCAAAGAGACTCCAAGGTCAGCCCAAGGAACTTCGGCTGGGGTGGCATAGTTTGAAAAAGTAACTTCTGCCCCATCAAGGAAGAGAGCGCTCCCATTGCTTCTTGCTTCTCGTTTCCACGTTCCGTGAACACTATCAAACATCATCAAATGGGCCGCAGTATCAACATCCCCGTTAATTTCATTTACATGGACTAATTCAAGGTCACTGTGGTGGGCCAAAGCTCTGACGACAAGCCGCCCCATTCTTCCGAACCCGTTAATACCAATTCTGCGCGCCATGAAAGCTCGGCCAACTAATCGTTTGTTCTAATAAAAACGGGTGAGGCATTATCTGAACGTTCCTTACAGAAGCTGTAACCGTTTTCGGAGAAACCGGAGAAGTCTTCAGGGGAAGAGATTCGATTCTTGATAATCCATGATGCCATTGATCCTCGTGCACGTTTTGCATAGAAACTCACCGTCTTGTAATCCCCGCCTTCTTTCCGGTCTAGGAAAGAAGGCGTAACTACTGGACACTGTAATTGATCAAGATGAACAGATTTGAAATATTCGTTTGACGCTAGGTTAATTAAAACATTTTCTCCTGGGCTTTGATCAAGGTCCTTGTTTAAAGAGTCAGTTATGGTGTTCCCCCAGTATTCATAAAGGTTGGATCCGTGCTCGGTCTCCAATTTGGTCCCCATCTCCAATCGATATGGTTGAATCAGATCAAGAGGGCGAAGTACCCCATAAAGACCCGAAAGGATACGAAGAGTTTCCTGAGCAAAGTCGTAGTCACCCTCAGAGAAAGAGGCAACAGCGTCTAAGCCAATGTATGTATCTCCGCTAAAAGAAAGAACAGCTGGCCGAGCGTTATCGGTTGTGAAGGGGAGACTCCAGTCTTGGTATCTCTCAAAGTTCAAATCTGCAAGTGATTCTGAGATAGACATGAGTGAACGAAGGTCATCAGGGGATTTATTTGAAAGCACCGCTACTAATTCTGAACTTTTCTTCAGATGATCGGGGCCACTGCTTTTTTCAGTTGCGAGTGGCGACGCAAAGTCAAGAGCTTTCGCTGGAGATACAACAATAATCATGTATATCTTTTTACCTTAGATTCTGGGTGATTGCCGAAATGGAGTGCTTCAATCTTGAGTTTTTTCTTTCACCGTGGAAGTCTAGCCGTAGAGTCCAATTCAAATTTTTGAGCGAGGTGTAAATGGGGGAGTACTCCGAAGAAGAAATACAAGCTGCTTTTGATGAATATCGGCAACGTGGCGTTTTGAATCATGATTGGGAAGGGTGGGGTTCACTGTTTACGGAAGACGCGCATTATATTGAACATTTTCTTGGTGAGTTTCATGGGAGAGAAGAGATTACCGATTGGATAGTTTCCACCATGAAGGATTATCCCAATATGTCTTTGTGGATGGAGTGGTGGGTGATCCAAGATGACAGAGTAGCTCTCTACATCTGGAACAACCTCCCTGATCCAACTGGAACCGGTAAGCGATACGGGTTTCCCAATACAACGATTCTGCAATATGCGGGGGATGGGAAATGGAACTATGAGGAAGATTTCTATAACCCAGCGGATGGCGAACGTGTCTGGGGAGAATGGTTTAATGATGGAGGTCGAATCGAAACTCCCATTGACAGATCATTAAAAGGAATAGAGGATTGGGCTCCT
>Ga0208410_1001218_pt1 | contig 13544 bp, 6 predicted proteins | sample ETN02SmetaG_3_FD_185787 | JGI IMG/M metagenome (GOLD analysis project Ga0208410, IMG submission 185787) | Marine microbial and viral communities from oxygen minimum zone, Eastern Pacific Ocean - ETNP2014F10-02SV257 (SPAdes) (version 2) | ecosystem: Environmental > Aquatic > Marine > Oceanic ... | reverse complement strand
ACGCGCGTTCCCGCGCGACCGATCGACCGATCGACCGACGACCGACGACGATGACGGTGACGCTTCGTCCGCCCGCGAACACGTTCGCGGCGTTCGCGAAAGGGTCGAACGCGTCCGCGAATGCGCGCGGAAACGCGTCCCGAGACGACGACGCATCATCGGCCGCCGCCGCGCCCGTGAACGCGCGCGAGGAGGGGCGACGCGCGATCTCGAGCGCGGTGACGTACGACAGGAAGACGCTGTTGGAACTGAGAGACGCGAACGCGCGCGTGACGTCGGAATTACCGGTGGAATTGGCGACGAGCGCGCTCGAGATCGTGAAGAATGAGTTGAACGCGGCGATCGCGCGCGAACAGGGAAGCGTGTGGGGGAAGCTTCAGACGAAACCGAAACCGATGGAGGAGTCCAAGGGTGAAAAGGTGGGGACGACGGTGGAGGGGAGTCGGACGCCGGTGACGGTGACGACGGAGGAGACGGTGAAGGAGGCGAGCGAAAAATCCGCGAGCGCCGTCGGCGTCGAGCGCGGACCGTTGGACGCGGATAAGTCCAAACGCGTCATCAAGTCGGTTTTGAATAAGGTTTCGGCGGATAAGATGGATAAGATGGTGGCGCAGTTGAGCGAGTGCGCGCTGAGCGACGCGCGCGTGGGGAAGGCGTTGGTGTCCATGCTCGTCGATCGCGCGTGCGCCGACGAGCGACACGCGAGCGCGTACGGGGAACTGGCGGCGAAACTCAACGCCGTCGTCCCGACGTACGCGGTCGAGGCCGAGGGTGAAGACGACACCGCGTCGTCGGCGAAAACGACGACGTTTAAGAAGATGCTCTTGGGGGCGTTGCAAGACGATTTCGAGGCATCCGTCGTCGCGCGCCAGGGCTTGAGCGCCGTCGCCGATCGATTCGAACACGAGTCGCAATCCGCGCGCGTCAAGGGCCGCATCGTCGGCGTCGCGCGCATGATCGGTGAGCTCTTCAACCGAGACGTCGTGAGCGATGCCGTGGCGCGCGCCGTCGTCGAGGACTTGCTCGGCGAGCCGCGCACGACGCCGTGCGAGGATGACATCGAAGCCGCGTGCGCGTTGCTCGCGACGAGCGGCGCCCGCGCGGAAGCCTCGGCGAAGAAATCCATCGATGCCTACATCGCGCGCTTGAACGTGCTCGCTGAATCCGAAGAGGTGAACCCGCGCGTGCGCTTCGCGTGCCGTGACGTCATCGAGCTTCGCGGCAACGACTGGGTCAAGCGCGGCGGTAAAGTCTCCGCCGCGAGCGCGTCCAACAAGTCGAGCGCCGCCGCCGTCGATCTCGCCGCCGCGCCCCCGCTCGTGTCGGACGAGATTTTATTCCCCGAGGGACCGAGCGGTGGTAAACCGTCGTCCTCGCTCATGGGTCCCTACGAGGCGCCGGCGCGCGCCGCTGTCATGCCCACGGCGGAGAACCGCGCCGCGCTCGAGGCGAGCATGCGTCGGGACGCAAAGGCGAGAGCCGAGGCCAAGGCGGACGCCGCCGCCGCCGCCGCGAGCGGCGAGGGCGACGCGTCCACGTCCAAGTACTCCCCCGAACAACTCGAGAAGAAGATTGCCTCGTTCATCGACGAGTACGCCGTCGTCGGCGACGTCGGCGAGGCGTTGCTCTGCGTCGCCGACCTCGTCTCGCGCGCCGAGGACGGCGAGGCGACCAAGGGTGAGATCGCCAAATCGCTCGTCGATCACGTCGTGAACGCGTCGACCTCCAAATCGGCCGATCTCGTGGGCACGCTCTTCGCCGAACTCTTCGCCCGCGGCGGTTTCACCACGAGCGTCATCGAACAAGCCGTGGGCGACGTCGTCGCCGTGCTCGACGACGTCGCCATCGACGTCCCCATGGCGCCGAAACTTCTCGCCGTCGTCGTCGCGCGCATCGTCGCCGGCGGTGCCGTCGCGCTCGATTTCACGACCGCGGCCGGAAGCGGCATCGAGGACGTCGGCTACCGTCGTGATTTCGCCGGCGCCGCGTTGACGGAGCTTCGCCGGGTCGATTTCGCCGGTCTCCGTCCCGGCGCGTTAAATCTCAAAGAGTTCGCCCGCGCCGACGATCCCGACGAGGACACCGTCACCGAATGGCTGGGTAAACTCAACCTCAGCGATTTAGCGACGTGAGTCGACGCTGAAAATCCACAGTAGACGGGAATTTTAATGACATTCGTCGCGATTCGTTTTCATCGCGCATGATTCATCACGTCATTCATTCATTCATTCATTCGTCACTCGTCGTCGCGAACCCGCGCGACATGTTTCTCTCTCGCGTGCGTCGCGCGTCTCGCGCGGCGAGCGGTGCGATCGCGTCCACGTCATCCGCGGACGTCGCCATCGCGCGACGTCACGCCGCGATGACGACGCCGTGGCGAATGCCATGGATGACGACGACGCCGTCGATGACGCGCGCGTACGCGTCGTCGTCGTCGCCTCGAGCCGGCGCGAATAAAGCACCGGTGGGTTGGTTCTCCCTCCTCCTCGTGTCCCTCACCGGGGGCGGGTGTCTGTACGCGTACGACCTCGAGCGCGCGAGACGCGTGAACGCGGCGCGAGAGGGTCGACGGCGCGGCGACAACGGATTCCAAACGCGCGTCGCCGGTGGACGCGCGAGCGTCGGAGGGGATTTCACGCTCGTCGACGCCAAGACTGGGAAACGGTTCGACACGGCGAAGGATTTACGAGGACGGTTCGCGCTGTTATATTTTGGATTCACGCACTGTCCCGACGTCTGTCCCGACGAGTTGGAAAAAGTCGCCGAGGTGGTGGACGCGGTGAACGAGGCGCGAGGATCGTCGGTGAACGCGCTCGTGCCGGTGTTCATCACCATCGATCCGCACAGGGACGATAAAAAACGCGTCAAGGCGTACGTCGAGGAGTTTCATCCCGCCATGATCGGTCTCGTCGGGTCCGAAAAGGCGTGCGACGACGCGGCGAGAAAGTATCGCGTCTATCATCGTAAAACCGGCGACGAGCGCGCGACGAAAGATTATCTCGTCGACCACTCCATCATCACCTACCTCATCGATCCAAACGGCGATTTCGTCACGTTTTACGGTAAAAATACCACCGCCGAGGAGGTTTCGAGGAGCGTTCTCGAGCACGCGCGAGACTTCGACGAGGGTCGCGGCGTCGCCGCGCGCGAGGCGGACCATCGAGGATAGACACAAAACGCGTCCACGCGTCCACCGATGTTCCATACACGCATCACGCGCGCATCCATCGACGCACACGCATCTCTCCACGCGTCCATTCGTCCACGCGCTTCGCGTCTCTCCGCCCGTCTCCGTCGCGACTCGCGCGGCGCCGGCGGTGCCCACCGACCCTCGTCACTCCTCGCCGCGCGTCCGCGACCGCGCGAGACGCGCGCGCGCGAGACGCGACCGAGACGCGATCGAGACGCGTTCGATCGTCCGCGCGTCGGCGAACGCGAGCGAACGCGAGACGCGACGGCGACGCGAGACGCGATCGCGCGTCGTCGTCCCTCTCGCGCGGAGACGAAAAGAAACGACGACATGTCGGCGAAATCGGGAGGCGGCAAGGGGAAATCGGGAAATCGAACGACGCCGTTCGCGACGATGTCCGTGTCGCCGTTCTTGTGGTGCGTGGAGACGGAGACGGAGGAGACGATGCGTGGAGGAGACGAGATGAGGGAAAAGCGCGTTCGGGACGCGAGAGAGAGAGACGCGCGCGCGAGCGAATGAATGAATGAATGAATGAATGAATGAATGAATGAATGAATGAATGCGCGCGGACTGACGGTGAGACGCGCGATGGGATTCGAAATCGTTGCGCAGGAAGACGTGGAACATGGTGACGGACGATTCGAACGATGATGTCATCGCGTGGAACGCCAACGGGAAGACGTTCACCGTGTACAAGCCCGACGTGTTGGAGGAGGAATACCTGCCCAAGGCGTTTAAACACTCGAATTTCGCCTCCTTTTTGCGACAGTTGAATAATTATGGGTTTAGAAAGTGTCACAGCGATGCGTATGAGTTCGGGGTGCAGGGATTCGAGCGAGGGAAACCGGAACTGTTGACGACGCTGAAGAGACACGATTCGTCCAAGGGGAGAAAAGGCGCGCCGAGAAAGAAAACCGCGGGCGGCGGCGGCGGCGACGGTGGCGGACGCGGCGGCGCGAACCGCTTGGCGATCACCGGTGGAAACGAGAGCTTAGAGCTCGGGGCGTACGGTGGAATAGAGAACGAGGTGGAGCAGCTCAAGCGAGACCGTTTGCTCTTGCTCAAGGAGGTGATGCGTCTGCGGGATACGCAGAGCGAACAGCGCGACCGCGTGGAAGAGCTCTCGAACAGATTGGAGGCGACGGAAAACTTTCAGACGCAGATGCGGCATTTCGTGCAAGCCGTTCACGACGGTGAGAACATCAACGCCGCGCTTCAAGAGAGCGGTTTGGCTGGTTTCAACGCCGACGTCGCCGCGCTCGGACCGAGAAAGCGGCAAGCGCCGCGCTACCTCCCCGCGCTCGAGGCCGATCGACGTCCGGACGGCGTCGGCGGTGGTACCGCACCGAGTGGACTCACGTCCGATAGCCCCAGCATCATGCCCCCGTCGCCTCTCTCGCTGGAGGAGATTGACGACGAGCACTTTTTGGCCATGTCCACACCCGGCGCGGCGTCCGGCGCGACGACGGCGGCGCACACGCTCCCGTGGCCCGAATTCCTTCGATCACCGTCCACGGACGAAAGCCTTCGACGTATGGTGGAGGACATGTCGTACGAGGACGAATTAGACGCCGCCAAGCTCGAAGCCGGAGACGAGGCGTTCGTGAACACTCTCCTCGACCGCTCCAACTCGGAGCTCGGTCGTCAACTCAGTCTGAGTTTTTTAGATAGCGACGAGATGAACGACATGGTCAAGGAGTTACACGGCGCGCAGCTCGGCCCACCGGAGGCGACGATCGCCGCCGATGCGAAGAAAAAGTCCGCGTCGTCCTCGAGACAAGGCTCGCCGTCTAAGAAAAAGTAACGCGAGCGAATGAACGATTCGATTCGGTCGACGACGACCGCGAGGGGGATGAGACGAATGACGAATCGAATCGAGCGTCGCCTCACCGAATAGCACGGAAGAAAAAGGAGACGACCCTGTTCGAACAGCCCACTCGAAGAATCGCGACATCGGTCGTCTCGTAGCCGCGTGTCCAGTCGCGTCCGCGTCATCTTCAAAGACACGAAGACACATCACATGTATGTCCTTCCTTCCCATCGGATTTTCTTTTCGACTGACTCGGACGTCTGATTCGTATAAAAGACAAAAAAAAGTACGATCAATGAGTCATGCAGGGCTCGAACCTGCGACATTCAGATACCTCCAATTCGAGCTCCAGTATCGAAGTCTGACGCTCTTCCAACTGAGCTAATAACCCCTCTGACTATGGAATACATAGTGTATCACGCGATAGTCCCAATTGCGATGCCGATCGACGACGTGACAGATAGACAAACACACACCCGCAAAGGGTGTGTGAAAAATTATGGGTGTTTTTTTTGTGTCGACCGACCGATCGACCGACCGACCGACGCGACCGACGACCGTCACGCGCGCGCGCGCTCGGCGCGAACGACTCGCGAGACGGAGGCGAGACGGACGCGTTTTTCCCCGTCTCCTCGTCTCCACCCACACCCTCGATCGTCATCGCGTGCGTCGCGAACGACGCTCGAACGCGCCATCGCGCCCATCAATCATCATCATGCCCGAGGAATCGGCGGCGGCGTCGACGACGCGACGACGCGCGCGCGAGGACGAGGACGAGACGACCGACGAACGGGAGTCGCGCAAAAAAACTCGCACGCGCGGGGTGAAGAACCCGAGACTCATCGGTCGGAAATTCACGGGCGGGGCGAACGCATCGCTCTTCATTCGACAGTGGGCGTGGAAGCGTGAGATGAAAACCGAGAGGGAACGGTTCGAGGACGCGTACGCGTACCCGACGCGCGAGGACGAGGAGGAGACGGGAACGACGAGGAAGAGAAAGCGAGCGATCGTGTTGAATCAAAAAAAGTTCGCGGCGACGGGGTTCGCGAGCACGGTGTGGGACAGCGCGGTGGTGTTGTCGAAATACGCGGAGAAGACGCGCCGAGATTTCGCGCGCGCGAAGACGTGCGTCGAGCTCGGCGCCGGGTGTGGGTTGATCTCGGCGGTGATGAAGGAGATCGTGGAGGTGCCGAGGGTGATCGCGACGGATGTGGAGGGGAATATGGAGTTGTTGAGGGAAAATGTTGAAAAGTATGGAGTGGAGACGCGCGCGGTGACGTGGGGCGCAGACGCGGAGGAGGCGTTCGCCGACGTCGACGTCGACGTCGTCGTCGCGTCGGATGTCGTGTATTGGAACGATTCGATGGATGATTTGGTGATGACTTTACGTGCGCTCGCGAAGACGCCGAAGACGCGCGTATTGATGGCGTACGGACGAAACAGACAGGCTTTGGAAAAGTTTTTGGACGTCTCGCGCGAGGATTTCGAAACGCGCGACGTGCCTCGATCCGAGTGCGACGCGTTGTATCAGTGCACGGACGTGGACGTGATCGAACTCCGACGGAAGTAGGAGGCGTTTGTACAGTAGCATTCATTCATTTGTATCATATATCATTCATGTACTGTGACGGTATTCTCCGTTCGAGCGCGCGCGTACGCGTCGTAGTTTTATTCATTCGTTCATTTTACGTCGACGTTTTGAAACGTCTTCCACGCATCCATGCTCACGCGTTTCGTCATGCTCTTGATTTGAGAATTCGGACCGAGTTCGAACAGTTTCGTGCGCCCGTCGGCGAGGATGTTCTTGAGCGTCTGTTCCCAGAGCACGGGACTGACGAGTTGTTGGGCGAGTAAATCGCGAACGCGATCCGGCGTCGCGTCCTTTGGAATCGGTTCGCCCGTGACGTTGGAGTAGATGGTGACGCGAGGCGCGTTGAACGTCGCCTTGGCGAGCGCTTCGCGCAATTTCTCAGACGCAGAGTCCATTCGAGAGGTGTGAAACGCGCCCGAGACGGCGAGCGGCGCCACCTTGATGGCGCCGGCAGTTTGCGCGCGGCGCTGCACGCCGTCGAGCGCCGCCTTGTCGCCGGAGACGACGCGACCTTGCGGAAAGAGAAAATTGGTAATCTCGCACACGACGTCGTCGCCCTTGACTTCACTCCGAACCTCGCAAACGATGTCGCGCAAGACGTCGTCGGAGAGACCGACGACGGAGAGCATGCCGTGCGCGCCGACGCTCGCCGCCGCGCTCATCGCCTCGGCGCGCGCCTTGACGACGGTGAACGCGTCCTCGTACGACAACACCCCGGCGAAGACCAAGGCGGCGTATTCGCCCAGAGACAATCCAGCGCACGCGTCGCATCCGGACACCGCGTCGGGATCGCGATCTCTGAGTTTTTCCAACGCGGCGAGATTGGCGAGCAAGAGGGCGGGTTGCGCGTACACGGTGTCGTCGAGCTTCTCCTTTGGTCCGTTCACGCACACGTCGCGCAAATCGTACCCGAGCACCTCGTTCGCCACTTCACACATCTTCGCCACCGCGGGAAGTTCCATGAGCGCGTCGTCGCCGAGCATGCCCACGACCTGAGACCCTTGACCCGGGAAGAGAAACGCCGACGAACCGTGAAATCGAGACGCGTCCTTCACCTCGGGACCGCGCATTTCCTCCACCCCGCGCGTGAACTCCTCGCCTCGCGTGAGATCCGGCACCGCCTTTTCGCGCTGCTCTTTAATCTCCGCCTCGATCTCCGCCTCAATCTCCGCGCGTTTCACCCGTCGGCGCTCCTTGAATTCGCGCTTTTCGCGTCTCGCCCGCTCGCGAAGTCGATCCTCGGGAAACTCCTTGACGAAATCTTTCGGCCACGTGCGCACCTCGTCGAAACCGTAATCGTACAGCGTCCACCAATCGCCCAAACACACGTGCGGTTCCGGTCGTTTCTCCACGTGCGCGTACTTTTCCACCAATTCCACGAGTTTATCGTGCACCTCGGGATCTTTCTTGGTGAGCGCCACCGGCGTCTTCCTCCCCGGATCCAGATACGGATCGTAATCCTCGCTCTCGATGCTCGGATCCGCCCCTTCGCTCAACAAGTACTCAAACATCTCCAAATACCCATCGAATTGCGCGAGATACGCCGCGCGATGCAACGGCGTGAACCCCTTCGGATCGCGTTGATTCACGCACTCGGGCGCGTGTCTCAACACGTGATGCAGCATGTCCAACTGTTTATACGTCGTCGCAAAGTGCACGGGCGCCCCCGCGCCGTTATCTTGCGTCCAAAAGTACGGATCCGTCTCCATGATCATCCTCAACTGTTCCGGATCCCCCAGACGCACCGCCGAATAAAACGCGAACGGTTGAAACTTTGGTTGCGGCGGGTACCGTCCCGTCGCCGTCATGTCTCGAACGCCCATGCGCGCGCGTTCGCGCGTCATGACGTCACGCGCGCGCCGTCGCTCGACGCACCGATACCCACTCGACGGTGTGCGATCGCTCGTCCCTCGGCGTCTCGCGCTCTCGCTCTCGCGCGCGCGTCTCTCTCGTTCGCCTCGACCTTCTCGACGAAAAAACGCTCGGGGAAACGCTCGATCGAGGCTGTCGTCCCCGGGGAGGGTCTGGGGCGAGAGATGTCGAGTCATGACTCGTCAATGCGTGTCCGAGAGACGCGCGCCCATACAGCACCACGCGTGGAGACTATATGGATATGGAGAGTCTCCATAGACGCGTGATGAGGGCGAGAGACGTCGAGTCATGACTCGTCAATTCGTCAATGCGTCTCCGAGAGTATCCGAGAGACGACGCGCGCGCGCGCGCTCATACAAAACCACGCGTCATCGCCATCAAGAAATCCATCCCGCAGTCGATCGAGAGGCATCGAGAGGCATCCGGATGGATGGGATCCTGTGATCTTCGTTTTTCATGGGTCATGACTCGTCAACCAGTCCCTTCCTGATCCAACCGACCCCGATCGACGCGCGTGGATTATCGACGTCCGTCGTCGCGTCAGATTCTCGCGCGCGCGTCCTCACCGCACGCGTACGTACGTACTCGAATCCGACACCGCTCGTCGCGCGCGCACTTCTCGCGATGATGACCACGACGACGTTCGCCGCGTCCGCGCGCGCGCCGATCGCGAAACAGACGGAGCGTCGACACGCAAAGGGTTTATCCAGACGCGTCGCGCGCGTCTCGATCGTCGCCCAGGCGGTGTCCGCGCCCGAGTTGAACACGAAGAAGAGCGAAGCCATCTTCAAGGCGGCGCAAGATATCTTACCCGGTGGGGTGAACTCGCCCGTGCGAGCGTTTAAATCGGTCGGTGGACAACCGATCGTGTTCGACAAGGTTAAGGACGCGTACGCGTTCGACGTGGACGGGAACAAGTACGTCGATTACGTCGGCTCGTGGGGTCCGGCGATCTGTGGACACGCGAACGAACGAGTGAATGAAAAGTTAAAGGCGCAGATCGATAAGGGGACGTCGTTCGGTGCGCCGTGTGAGTTGGAAAATATCTTGGGCGAGATGGTGATCGAACGCGTGCCGAGCGTGGAGATGGTGCGCTTTTGCAACTCTGGTACCGAGGCGTGCTTGTCCGCGTTGCGCGTGATGCGCGCGTACACCGGTCGGGACATGATCATCAAGTTCGAGGGGTGCTACCACGGTCACGCCGATCCGTTCCTCGTCAAGGCGGGTTCGGGCGTCATCACCCTCGGCTTGCCGGATTCTCCGGGCGTGCCGGCGGCGGCCACCTCGACGACGCTCTGCGCGACGTACAACGATCTCGATGAGGTCAAGGCTTTGTTTGCCGAACACAAGGACAAGATCGCGGGCGTCATCTTGGAACCGGTCGTCGGTAACTCTGGTTTCATCGTTCCGGATAAGGAATTCTTGCAAGGCTTGCGCGAGGTGTGCACCGCCGAGGGCGCCGTCTTGTGCTTTGACGAAGTCATGACCGGCTTCCGCATCGCCAAGGGTTGCGCGCAAGAGTACTGGGGCGTCACCCCGGATTTGACCACCATGGGTAAGGTTATCGGTGGCGGTATGCCGGTCGGCGCGTACGGCGGTAAGCGCGAAATCATGGACATGGTCGCCCCGGCGGGTCCGATGTACCAAGCGGGCACCTTGTCCGGTAACCCGCTCGCCATGGTCGCCGGTATCGAGACCCTCTCCATCTTGGGCGAACCGGGTCAGTACGAAAAGTTGGACAAGATGACCAAGCGCTTGATCGAGGGCATCTTGAAGGCGGGTCGCGACAACGGCCACGCGGTGTGCGGCGGCTCCATCTCCGGCATGTTTGGTTTCTTCTTCCAAGAGGGTCCGGTGAAGAACTTTGCCGACGCGGCGAAGAGCGACACCGACAAGTTCGGCCGCTGGCACAGAGCGATGCTCGAGGAGGGCGTCTACCTCGCGCCGTCCTCGTACGAAGCCGGTTTCACCTCTTTGGCGCACACTGAGGAGGACATCGACTTCACCATCGCCGCCGCGCAGCGCGCCATGGCTCGCATCTAAAGCGTTCGTGAAGCACGCGCGCTCGAACAGCCGCCTCCACGAACACCACACGATTAAATTTTGATTAACTTTTGATTTTATCACCGCACCGATGCGTCTCGCGTCTCTCTTCTTCCCCGCCTCTCTCCCCTTTGCGTCGCCGCGCCGCCGCCGCCGCGTCGAGACGAGACGTTCGAGGGCGGGCTCGAAGAAACTTCGCGCACCGCGGACGACGACGACGACGACGACGATGAGCGATTGTGGAACGCGTACCACGATGCGTTGGATTTCGTGTGCGGTGACGGTGACGTGGAGTGAAAGAGCGAACGATGGATACGATTACTACTCGACGGGTCTCGCGAATGGATGAACGCGAATAGATGAACGAACGAACGAATAAATGAATGAATGCGCGAAAACGCGACGCGTCGGTTCAGTCGGCGTCGGCGTCGGCGACTATGAGCGCGCTTCCGTCGGTGGTTTTCATCGATTCCGGCGATTTGCACGCGTAGCACGGCACGCCCGCGCGGTCGACGGCGTCGACGGCGAAAGAAATCGCGTCCCCCGGCGCGTCCGCGCCTCGCTCGATCTCCACGTACGCGTAGTGCGCGTCTCCGTGCGAACTCGCCGCGCTCACGAAGGCCTCTCGGCCGTTCAAGCGCGCGGTGAACTCTTCGACGGGTTCGGAGAAGGCGGCGTAGAGCACGGCGACGTCGCCGTAGCGAAGCGCGTTCGAGCGCGCGTCGGCGGCGTCTCCGCGCGCGACGTACGGACGCAAAAACGCATCGACGAGGTACGGCGCGGTGGAATCGAACACGACGGTGGTACCCTCGGTGACGGCGTCGACGACTAACGCGATGTCGGCGTCTTCGAACGTCGACGACTCGGCGCCGTCCCGGCGTCGAGCGACGAAGATTCGAAACGTCATCGGTCCGTCGTCGACGTACGCGCCGTCGTCGCCGACGATTCTCTCGAACGTGTGCGTCGTCGTCGTCGTCTCCGCGCGAGATGGATCGTTCGCGAACGTCACGGCGCGAGACGACATCGCGGCGACGCGCTCGCGCGCGCTTCCCGCGAATTCGGCGACGAAGACGTCCACCGGCGCCGTCGATTCCGCGGCGAATTCCAAACCGACGCGATCGCCGTACGTCGCGCGCGCGTCTCGAGGATTACTCGAGAACATTCGACACGCGTACGAACGAATGAGTCCGGACGTCAACGTTTGAACGTCGTCGTCGACGTCGGATTCATCTTCCGGAAACTCGACGACGACGTCTTCTTCGTCTTCGTCTTCGATGTTTGAATCGTCTTCGTCTTCGTCTTCGTCTTCGTCCTCGATCTCCTCCTCGTCCGCCTCACCTCGCTCGCGACGCGTCAAAAACGACTCGATCGACTCAACCTCACGCCTGATGACGTCCAGCGTGCTCGAATCGCTCGGTGAATACACGGAAAACCCATCGTAATCCTCGACGCCGTCCGGCGCGAGCAACCAAAACAACGCGCCCGATCGACGATGCGCCGCGTCGTGTTCTCTCACGTGTCGAAACACGCGTTCGAAGTGATCGTCTCGCATCTTCACCGGTCGGTGTTTCCCGAACTCTTCAAACACGACCGGTTTCACCTCGGTCGTCGAATTCATCGACTTTGTCGAACGCGTCGACGCGTCGTCGGCTTCCAAATGCGCCGCGATCCACGATTTCACGAATCGACGCTTGGACGCTTCGTCCGAATCCATCCAATCGTCCGTCCACACGTGCACGCACACGAAATCGATCGAATCACTCCGTCGCAATCGATCGATGTCCACGCCCAGACGCTCGGCGCCGCTGAATGGATTCACCGAGACGCGCGGCGACGACGCCGCGAAGAATCCCTCCGTGCCGACGCTCACTAAATGTCGACCGCCGTCGACGCGTCGAATCGTCTCCGCGAACGCGCGCACCCACTCCTCGAACACGGCGCCATCGCTCGTGTCTCCACGCACGCGAGGTTCGTTGATCAATTGATAACTAAAAATCGTCGGATCATCTCGATAGAGTTCCCCCGTGATGGTATTTCGACGCCCGGCGAGAAATTCCGCGTACCTCGCGAACGCGTCTCGACACTTGGTCGACGTATAAAAATCTTCACGTCTCCTCGCGTTCTCGTCTCCCTCCTCTCGCGCCCACTCGACGTATCGATCGATACCTCCGTAATCGGGCCAATAATTCGTGAGCGTCAAGATGACCCGTAGATTTTTCTCGCGACACGTCGTCAACAACCGATCCAGCGCGGCGTGACTCGATTCTCGAAAATCGCCTCGCGTCCCTTGCGTAAATCTTCCATCGAATGATTTTTCGTTCCCATCCATGAACGCCCACGTGCGCACGACGTCTAAACCGAGATCGTGCATCGCGTCGAGGGTTTTATGGACGTTCTCGCGTTCGCGTTCGTTCCCCATGGACGCGAATCGGAGCCAATACGCGTTGGCGCCGCGCGCGCGCACGCGTCGACGCGTGATGGAATCCATAAAGGTTCCCGTGCGTTCGTCCACGACGACGACGCCGGTGATGACGCGTCGATCGGGCGCGCGTGAGGTGGACGCCGGATGCGTCAGCGCGAGGACGAGGACGAGGACGAGGGCGACGAGCGCGCGCGTCGCGGTGATTCTCGCGCATTCTCGGCACCCGAGAGACATTGCATGAATGAATGAATGCGAGTCGCGCGCGAAGTCTCGCGCGGTGTCGTGGACGCGCGGGGATCGGTGGAGGGTTTTTTTGTTCGTTTTGAGTGCGTGTGTGTGTGCGTGTCCCCGCGCGCGTCGTCGTCTCTCGTCGAATGAATGAATCATTCATTCATTCGAGACATTCATTCATTCATTCGTGACTGCGTGACGTCGTGAGGACTCGGCGTCGGACGAGGCGGTGGACGCGCGAGATTCATTGATTCATTGATTCGTTCATTGATTGATTCGTTCGCGCGCGCGTCACGTCACCTCACATGACTGGGAAGCGACGACGAGGAGAGGAGGAGGAGGAGGAGGAGGAGGAGACGAGGGACGAGCGCGCGACGACGACGAT
>Ga0208410_1001217_pt1 | contig 13545 bp, 14 predicted proteins | sample ETN02SmetaG_3_FD_185787 | JGI IMG/M metagenome (GOLD analysis project Ga0208410, IMG submission 185787) | Marine microbial and viral communities from oxygen minimum zone, Eastern Pacific Ocean - ETNP2014F10-02SV257 (SPAdes) (version 2) | ecosystem: Environmental > Aquatic > Marine > Oceanic ... | reverse complement strand
AATAACTGTAAGTACTTTGTTTACCTTTCTTCTAGGAACAATACACCAACAAATCGTCACAGGACCATCTCTTCCTTCGCCATTAATTACAGTAACCATAAAGTCTTGTTCTCTTAATGCCTTTGCTACACTTGGGGAGTTTGAAGGAGCAAAAACTCTAACAACAGTGCTCCCGATTCCAATAAATCTCTCAATATATGATCCAAGCACAGTTCCTGCAGCAAAGCCGAGGGCATATCCAAAAATTAAAACAGGCTCATCAATATCATTAATTACTTTAGAAACAACAATTATCCATATTGCTGACTCTACTAAGCCTATAAATGCTCCCAAAAAAGGTTTTTTACTTACTACAAGGCCTCTAATTGTTGTTAAAGCCTGATCAATTAGTCTTAATACAAAAATCACTAATGCCGAAAGAAATAAATTCATAATTCAAAAATAATCTATTTGGAAATTGAATTAATCTTAAATTTGTTTTTTTATTAACCAACTTACTATAATGATTCGAGAAGCAAATTCAGATGATATTAAAGCTATTTTATCTATAACAAAAGCTTGCTCAAAGGACCTTATTTCTAAGGGAATTTTTCAATGGAATGAGCATTATCCAAATAAGGAAGCTTTTGATAATGACCTAAAAAACTCGTGGCTATATGTAATTCTAGAAAGCGATAAAACAATAGGCTCTATTAGCATTACTCCTGATATGGATGAAGAATATAATTCAATAAACTGGCTGTCAAAAACTAACAATAATCTATATATTCACAGGCTTGCTGTAGACCCCACAAGGCAGGGCAAAGGATATGCACAGCAATTGATGGATTATGCTGAAAATTATGCTAGAGAAAACCGTTATGAGTCAATAAGGCTTGATACTTTTTCAAAAAATATAAGAAATCAAAAATTCTACGAACAAAGAGGTTATATTAGATTAGAAAATGTCTATTTTCCAAATCAAAGTAAAGATCCATTCTATTGTTATGAATTAATCCTATGAAAAAATGTAAATTTGAAATGAAAAGATGAGCAATATAAGAATTACTAAAAAGTTTACATTTGAAGCAGGTCATGCACTATATGGATATGACGGCAAATGTAAAAATGTACATGGACATAGCTACAAGCTCTATGTAACAGTAATTGGAAAGCCTATTAGCGATAAGAATAATGTAAAATATGGAATGGTGATTGATTTTTCAGATTTAAAATCAATTGTAAAAAAAGAAATAGTTCAAGACTTTGACCATTCAATAATATTTAATAAAAACACGCCTCATGTTGAACTGGCTAAAACATTAAAAGCTCAGGGACACAAAGTTCTTCTAGTAAACTACCAGCCAACTAGTGAAGGCATGATTATTGATATAGCTACTAAAATTAGTAATGCATTGCCTGAAAATATACAGCTACACTCACTTAAGCTACAAGAGACTGACACCTCTTATTCTGAGTGGTTTGCTAAGGATAATTAATCTTTAAGTATATTTATGGCGATATAATATGAAACTTACACAAGGGAAAAACATATATTTTGCATCAGACAATCATCTGGGCGCTCCAAATTTTGAAGCGAGCTTAATTCGTGAAAAAAAGTTTGTTGCTTGGTTAGATAAAATTAAAGAGAATGCAGAGGCTATTATATTAGTTGGGGATATTTTTGACTTCTGGTTTGAATACAAGGAAGTTGTTCCAAAAGGATTCACTAGAACTCTTGGAAAGCTTGCTGAAATGTCCGATGCTGGCATTTCCTTGCATTATTTTGCTGGCAACCATGATATGTGGCTAAGAGATTATTTTCAAAAAGAGCTAAATATTACAGTACATAAGGGGTCCAAAGTATTTAATATAAATGATAAGAAATTATTTGTGGCACATGGAGATGGCTTAGGGCCTGGAGATACTTCTTTTAAATTAATGAAAAAAGTTTTTAAAAATCGTTTCTTTAATTGGTGTTTTAGATGTCTTCATCCTGATTTAGGAGTAAAGCTTGGAAAATTTTTATCAAATAAAAACCGTCTTAAATCTGCTATCGAAGATTTAAAGTTTAATGGTAATGAAAACGAATGGTTAACAAAATATTGCAGAGCAAAATTAGAAAAAGAACATTATGATTGCTTTATTTTTGGTCATAGGCATCTTCCTCTAGAAATTGAATTATCTAATAATTCAAAATATATAAACCTAGGGGATTGGATTACACATTTTAGCTATGCTGTTTTTGATGGGAGTTCAGTCTCTCTAAGAAAGTTTTAAAAAGAGTTATTCGTTCATGTCTTTTGTTAAATCTAATTTTCTAAAGTTTGGGAATTTAATTGCTGTAAACCCAACTGTTAATATTGTCATTGCCCCTCCAAATACAACGGCAGGTACCGTTCCCATAAGTTTAGCTGTTGCTCCGCTTTCAAAGGCGCCTAGCTCGTTTGAAGAACCAACAAATATTGAATTCACAGAGGCAACTCTTCCTCTAAATTCATCTGGTGTTTTTAGTTGTAAAATTGTTTGGCGAATAATCATTGAAACCCCGTCCGTTAATCCATACATAAATAAGGCAAAAACAGAAAGCCAGAAAATATCGGACACCCCAAATACTATTATTGATATACCAAAACAGAATATTGCAAACAATAATTTCTTTCCTGCATTTACTGTTAAAGGTATATGCGCAGAAGCAATCATCATTAGCACCGATCCAACGGCAGGTGCAGCACGTAAAATTCCGAAACCTTCTGAGCCTACATTTAATATATCTTGAGCATAAATCGGCAACAAAGCAATTGCTCCTCCAAATAACACTGCTACCATGTCTAAGGTCAATGCAACTAAAATAGATTTTGTTTTGTAAACAAAATTTAGTCCCGCCTTGAGACTTTGAAATATTGGCTCTCCAATTTTAGGATTAAGAATTGGTTTTTTCTTTATAAACCCAATCAAAAATAATCCAACAATTATTGTTGCGAGTACTATCCCCATAGAATTGTGTACTCCAATCCATGCGATAGAGAATCCTGCAAATGCAGGCCCAAGTACTATTGCCAATTGCCATGTTGAACTGCTCCAAGTAGCCGCATTGGGATAAACTCTTTTTGGAACAATTAAGGCAACTAATGAAAAAATTGTTGGGCCAATAAAAGCTCGTATAAAACCTCCTAGGAAAACCAAAACATATATTCCGATTAGAATTTGAGAATTTTCATAATTATCATAAACGTAGGGGCTGGTGATAAAATAATAGCCAATTGCAACTAGCAAAAATGCTATAATACATTGTACAAATAACATTTTTTTCTCACGTTGATCGACAATGTGGCCTGCGAATAAGGCAGTAGATATGGCGGGGATTACTTCAACTAGGCCAATAAGACCAAGGGATAATGGATCTTTTGTTAAACTATATACCTCCCACTCAACAATAATAAATTGCATTGACCACCCGAAAACAAGGATAAATCTTATGACAAGAAAAAAATTGAATTCCTTAAATCTTAATGCTGCGTAAGGGTCTAATTTTTGTTTCAACCTATTTGCTTAATTGTTTAGCTTGTTCAATCAAAAATTCTGCCTCTTTTTTCATTTCTGGTAATTTTACGTGTACGTAGTCTGGATAGTTTGGGTGTAAAACTAGCAAATTCATAGAGCTAATTTTTTTGTCATAATAATTCTCAAGAATGTATTTATATACGTTTTGTTGTAAGGCATACCTGTTAAAACTATTATCTGCTACATGGGATAATCCATCAAACCCAAAATTAAAATCTTTTAGAATCGGCTCATTATTTTCATCTACTAATTTTGATGTTCTTTTCCAATCAAAAATAAATAGTTCTCCATCTTCCTTTTCATAAACCATATCAATAGTGCCTGCTAGTGATAGGCTATTATCATAGACCCGCCACTCCGTTCGATAGGGTTTTAACCTTTTATATTTATTATGAAAATTTTTGAAATACTCAAACTCAGGGGGGTAATCATCATAGAATTTATTATTATAAAAGTCTTCAATTTTTTCATGTAATATCGTCCCTCGCGAAGCAGCATCAACACGCTTTTTTTCCCATTCATCTAGAATTTGTTTTATTGTAGCATTTAATATCTCAGAGTCAAAATCAATATGGTCCTGATTTAATTTTTCAATTGCTTTTCTTTCAGCCCAATAATTTTCATCAAATTTTGGAAAAAATCTATTTATAATTCCGGTTACAGAATATTTTATTTTTTTCCCGTCAATAAAATAAATATGCTCAGGTTCATTAAAAGTAATTCTTAAATCGTTTATATGTGTGTTGATTTTAGAAAGCATATTTAGTTATATTTTATTTCTATTTGAACCTTTGAGAAACCTCTAAACATTTCCATGACGCCACAGTATCTAGTGACTGATAAGTCAACAGCTTTTTGAATTTTTTCTTTGTCAAGCCCTTGTCCAAAAAAATGATATTCGACAGTGACTTCATTATAGAATCGAGGATGTTCTGCGGTTAAAGAAGCTACTGTATTAATTTTAAAATCATCTAGCTCAACTCTCATTTTTTTTAGTATTGCAACAACATCTAATCCAGAACAAACTGCAAGAGATCCCAGCATAATTGCTTTTGGGGATGCTATTTTTTTATCTCCCTCGGCGCTTGTTCCAAGAATAGTCGAAACTCCGTTTGGATTAATACATTCAAATTCTGTAGTTCCTTTTTTCCAATTTGTAATAACTGTGTTTGTATCCATATTTTTAGTTTGTTGAAAGGACAATAACAAATTCTCCTTTAGGTTTGTTTTTTTCAAAATGTTCTATAGATTCTTCTATTGTTCCTCTAAATGTTTCTTCATAAATTTTAGTTATTTCTCTTGAAACACTAACCTGTTTTTCAGGACTAAAATAATTAGAAAAATCTTTTAGGGTTTTCAAAATTCTATGGGGAGACTCATAAAAAATTATTGTCTTTTTTTCATTTGACAATTCTTTTAATCTCTTTGTTCTTCCTTTTTTTGCAGGTAAAAACCCTTCAAATAAAAATTTATCACTTGGTAATCCAGAAATAACTAATGCTGTAATCAATGCTGTAGCTCCTGGCAAGCATTCTATCTCAATATTGTTTTTGAGGCACTCCCTTACTAATAAGAATCCCGGATCTGAAATGCTTGGCGTACCCGCATCACTTATTAGTGCAATTGTATTGCCTTCGCTTATTTTGTTAATAATAGAATCCGCTTTTTTGTGTTCATTGTGCATATGATAAGACTCTATTTTTGAATTAATCTTGTAATGTTTCAATAACTTTAAAGAGGTTCTTGTGTCTTCCGCAAGAATTAGATCGACACTTTTCAAGGTTTCGATTGCACGAAATGTTATATCTCCTAAATTTCCAATTGGTGTAGGCACGATGAATAGCTTACTCATAAAAAATCTTTAAATTAAATCTAAGTTAGGTTAATATAAGCTTGTTTTTTTTACTAAATTTATCTGACTCTAATTTAGAATCCTTTAAGCTATCAACTTTTTTAAATTTACGAAATGTTTCTTGAAAATACTTTAAACTTTAATAAACAAACCGGATGGATTGAAGTTGTGTGTGGATCAATGTTTTCAGGAAAAACTGAAGAATTAATCCGCAGAATAAGAAGGGCTCAATTTGCAAACCTTGGTGTAATTATTTTTAAGCCAAAAGCTGACACTCGGGATAAAAAAAATAAGGTTGTTTCTCACGACAATTCAATTATCGAATGCCTGACAGTTAAAAAAGCTAATGAGATTTATGAAAAAGTGCAAAACTGTAGAGTTGTTGGAATTGATGAGGCTCAGTTTTTCGATGATGAAATTATAGAGGTTTGTAATTCTTTAGCCAATCAGGGCATCAGGGTTATTGTAGCTGGGCTAGACATGGACTATAAAGGTGTGCCCTTTCAAAACATGGCTAATCTAATGGCAACTGCCGAATATGTAACCAAGGTTCACGCTATTTGCCCCGAGACTGGTGGGCTTGCCCAGTACAGTTACAGAAAAACAAAAAGCAAAAAGAGAATTCTTCTAGGCAAAGCTGATGAATACATGCCCTTAAGTAGAGCTGCATACTTTGAAAAATCAAATAAAAAAGGCAAAAAAATTAGTGTGAAAGGAGCTAAAAAAGTTTCAGGAAAAAAAACCAAAGATTGAAAAAAACCATACTAGAAATTGATCTCAAAGCTCTTGAGCACAACTTCAATGTTATTAATTCTAAATTAAAGCCATCCACAAAGTTTATGGCAGTGGTAAAAGCCAATGGGTATGGGTCTAATAGTATAGAAGTGGCAAAAAAGTTAGTTGCGCTTAATGTTGATTATTTTGCTGTTGCTTTTGCTGAAGAAGGAGTCAAGCTTAGAAAAGAGGGAATAAAAACTCCCATATTAGTTTTGATACCCCAAGTTGGATCGATTAAGAAAATTATTGATTATAAGCTTGAGCCTAGCTTATATTCATTTTATTTTCTTGAGAGTTTTATTTCATTTCTTGAGTTAAATTCAATTCATTCATATTCTTGTCATTTAAAGATCAATAGTGGGTTAAACAGAATTGGTTTTAACGAAAGTGAATTTGAACAAGCGGTAGATAAAATCAAAAATTCCCAAAAAATTAAACTTGTTAGCATATACTCACACTTAGCTGCTAGTGAAGACTTAAACGAAAAAAAATTCACTAAAATGCAAATAAATCTTTTCAAAAAAATCGCTTCAACGATAAAATCAAAGATTTCTGAAAAACCAATGTTACACATGTCTAACACGTCTGGCATTTTAAATTATGATGAGTGTGAATTTGACATGGTTAGGTCTGGTATTGGGCTTTACGGATACAATAATGAATTAGATAAAAATCTGAAACCTGTTCACAAATTGAAGTCGATTATTTCACAAATTATTATTGCAGAAAAAGGAGATTCTATTGGTTATAATCGAAAATTTATATGTGATGCTAAAACAAAAATTGGAGTTATACCTATGGGGCATGCGGACGGTATTAGCAGATCATTTTCAAAAAATGGATATGTGTTTATAAAAGGAATAAAAACCAAAGTAATAGGCAATATATGTATGGATGTTTTTATGGTTAATCTCAATGGCATGGATGTCAAAGAAGGTGATGAAATTGTAGTCTTTGATACAAAAAATAATGCTGAAAGCTTTGCGTCTTCTGTGGGTACAATTTCTTATGAAATTCTAACCAACTTATCTTCAAGAATAGAAAGAAAATTTATCCTCTAATTAAACAGTAAAAGCATTTCGATTGATTTTTGTAGCTTTAGGGGCTGTGATTTGCACTTGATATATGGTGTTTAAAAATGTTTGATGTTAATAAAAGGCCGTCTTAAAAAATTTGTAGTAAAAATACTTTTCAGCTTAATGTTGATAAGTTTCAGCTGTTCAGATGAGCCATACTCTCCTGTTGAATTTTCACCCGTAAACTATAATCTTAATGAAATGCCATATGATAATTTATCTCAATATAATTTTTTTGAAGGTGAGATGAAAAATCTAGCCCCTGTATATGGTGTAGTTCCTTATGAACTAATAAGCTCATTATTCACAGATTATTCAATAAAAAACAGATTCTTGTGGATGCCTGACGGAGTTTCTGCAAACTATGTTTCAAGCTCTAGTGTCTTTGATTTTCCTGTCGGCACAATATTGATTAAAAATTTTTCCTATGATAATATTTTACCTGATTTAATATCCAAAAATATTGAAACCAGGTTAATGATAAAAAAAGAAAGTGGCTGGATATTTGCTGATTATATCTGGAATGAAGAACAAACTGAAGCTTCTTTTAGTCTTGATGGAAGTGTTGTAGATATTTCTTGGTTACAAGATGGTGTTGAAAAAAATGCTAGTTATAGAATTCCAAGTGCAAGCGAATGCTTAACTTGTCATAAGATTTCTGACGGCTCAATCCCTAACGGAGTAAAGCCAAGAAATATAAATAAGTCTTTAGATTACGCAACAAGCTCAATGAATCAATTAGACAAATGGTTGGAGATGGGATACTTAAACAGTTACCCCCAAGATATTGAAGCGGTCGCAAATTGGAAAGACTTATCAGAGCCTTTAGAAAAAAGGGTTAGGTCATACATTGATATAAATTGTGCTCATTGCCATTCTGATAATACTCACTGTGAATACAGGCCGATAAGATTAAGCTTTGAAGCAACAGAAGATTTAGCAAATATGGGTGTTTGTTTAACGCCTGACACGAATCTTGGAAACGGTACTGACTTCATAATAAATCCTGGGAATATTAACAGGTCCGTCCTTCATTTTAGAATGACAAGTAATGAAGAGCAGTACAGAATGCCATTAATAGGGAGAAGTATAGTTCACGATGAAGCAATCACAATGATTGAAGAATGGATTATGTCTCTAGATGATAATTGTAACTAAAATAACAAAATGAAAAAAATATTACTATTTACTACTTTATGCATATTTATTAATTCTGAGATATATTCTCAGTCTGGAAACTCATGTAGTGATGCAATTGAAATAACTGCAGGTACATATACCGTTAACGGAATTAACGGAAACACCTTTGAATCAAATTGTACAGAGTATGATGCAGATAACGGAGAACTTGAATGGTACTCATATACGGCTATTCAAGATTATTTAGTTACTGTTTCAACTGATTATGCTGTAAACAACAATCTTGATACAAGATTTCATGTTTACCAAGGTGAGTGTGAAAACTTACAGTGTGCTGGTGGGGATGATGATAGTGGGGATGGGTATTTGTCTCATGGATCCTTTTATGCATATGCCGGAAACACCTACTTTATAGCATGGGATGACAGGTGGGGTGATGAAAATTTTGAATTTACGGTTGAAGAAAATGACCCTCCGCCTCCGCCTCCTTTTGAATTTACTCAAATAAATGTAAATTCAGTTGGCTCAGAAAGAGGTATGGTAGACATGAATGGGGATGGTCTTGATGACATGGTATCTATTCAATCAACCAATATTAACTTGTTAATTCAAACACAAGAAGGTGGTTTTGATGAAGTAAACATTTCAACGTCAAATGCAGATTATATGCCCTCATGGAGTATGGCTGCTGGAGATTTTGACAGAAACGGATTTAATGACTTACTATATGGTGGTGGAAGTGGTGTTACATTTATGAAAGCAAACCATGATGGTTCAGGTTATACAGAAATTTCTGGAAACGAATATGTGTTTTCACAAAGATCTAATTTTGTTGATATAAATAACGATGGGCACTTAGATGCTTTTGTTTGCCACGACATTCAGCCAACCGTATACTACATTAACGATGGTGAAGGTAATCTTCAATTTTTCCAAGGCCCTAACGATGAAGGAATTTCTTCGGGTATTGGTGGAGTAGCGCAAAATTTAGCTGACTGGAATACTGCAGCGCAAGAAGGAGGAAACTATGGGTCTGTATGGATTGATTTTGATAATGATAGAGATATAGATATGTTTATAGCTAAATGTCGCGGAGGAAATATTCAATGGAAAAATAATGAGCTATGGAGAAATAATGGTGATGGTACATTTTCAAATATTGCGGACGTAACCGGGTGGTATAATTCATATTATCCTGATGGTGGACACGATAATAGTTCAAATTTAGGTGATCCTGTCCAGACTTGGTCATCGGCTTGGGGAGACTTTGATAATGATGGGTACATCGATGTTTATGTAGGAGCAAGTGCCACAGGAGATGGTGGACATAAACTAATGCAAAATAATGGGGATGGTACTTTTACCGATAGAACTGCTGGTTCTGGTGTTGAAGGTGCTCCGTTTGGAATTGAAAATGATTCTGGTGATTTTAATAACGATGGCTATATTGACGTCTTGTCAAATGGCAGTATGCTTCTAAATAATGGTGATTTTACATTTACAATTTATGACGGAAACATGCCTGGGCCAGGGGCGATTGGTGATGCAAATAATGACGGCTTCTTAGACGTATTCAATGGAAATAACCTGTATCAAAATGATGGTAATGACAATAATTGGCTAACGATAAGAACAACTGGAACTACGTCTAATATCAATGGTATTGGGGCAAGAGTTGAGATAACCTCTCCAGGGATAGGTACTCAGATTAGAGATGTAAGAAGTGGGACAGGTTTTAGGTATATGAGTAGTCTTAACACCTATTTTGGACTCGGTGAGGACACTAATATAACCACACTAACTATCTATTGGCCGTCTGGGACAGTTGATGTTATTAACAATGTAGATGTAAATCAGTCAATCAATATAGTTGAGGGGCAAACCCTGAGTATAGAGGCGTCTGAAATAAATCAACTCAGTGTGTTCCCTAATCCAGCTAGCGATTTTATTACAATTAAATCAGATTATAATTTGAAAGACTCCATAATTAGCGTATTTGACATTAATGGAAGAAGAGTTATCAATTATAAAAACACGGCTAATAATAATATGGTTGATGTTTCAAGCTTAAGTAATGGAGAATACATTTTAAGAGTGATTTCGTCTGATGGAAAAATATATTCAACTAAGGTTTTAAAAAGATAACCTTAGTTTTTTGATACTTTATAGATAACGTCTCTTTCTTTTAAGTAGTCGTTTATATAGTGGAAATGGTCTCCTAAAAATTCTGGCGGGGAAATACCAATCTTTGTAAATTTATTCTCCAGCACAAGATTAGCTACAGAAGTGCAAGTGAATCCAGTTGTTCTGGCCATTGATATCGTATTGTTTTTAAATCTATCTAGAAGCGTATAGGTATATTCAACCTGTTTATTGTTTTCAGTGCCTAAAATTTTAATCCTCATCACTGTGAAGTCTTCATCTCCCTCTTTCATTTGCCATTTTGGAAACAAAAGCTTAGCTGTTAAATCAATTGGTCTAACTTTAGCACCGTTAATTTCCACAGGTTCATAAGAAAAATATCCGCACTCACGTAAGACCTTTAGGTACTCTACACATCCTGGATATCTTAAAGTTTTTTCAATCATATTAGGAACATGACTCATTGTTTCAATCAGGGTTCTTAGACCATCTGAATTCCAGCTTTCAAGAGTCCCTATTTCGTCAAATTCGACAAGCTCAGTGTCTGAAAGTGCTTCTTTAATTATTAGCGATTTGTTTTGAACATATCTTGCTGGCCTTATATACTCTTCAATCACATCAATCGGAGAAAAAACTGCTTGGTATTCAAAAGGCCATTCCCGTTTCTTTGGCAAACCCCCAACTAAACACTCATAATTATTGATTTTCATTGTATTGTTGTGGTGTGCAAAAATTATATTTCCCATACCAGGAGCAACACCACAATCCATCACAGCAATAACATTATTTTCCTTTGCTAATTTGTCTAATTCAAAGGGGTCTTCCGGGTAAAAAGAAATATCTACAATGTTCTTTTGTGCAAGAATAACTCTTTTCATTGTATCAAAACCCATAAACCCCGGCAATGCTCCAACAACTAAATCACAATCTTTGATTACGTCATTTAATACAGAAATATCTGAAACATCTTTACATACTTTAGAGATATTCGAAGAATGAATTTTGTCTAAATTTTCTTTGGAAATATCAACAGAGGTAACCTGATGATATTGTGAAAGATCTTCTGCCATTACTCTTCCTACAAGCCCACAACCTAAAACAACAATTTTTTTCATATTAATCTTCCATTGAAAAATCTTCCATAAACTTAGTGGTGTAATTACCTTCTAAATATGCTTTACTATCCATTAATTTTCGATGGAATGGAATAGTGGTTTTAATGCCTTCTATCACAAATTCATCTAGTGCTCTTTTCATTTTATCAATAGCTTCATCTCTGGTTTGTGCAGTTGTAATTAATTTTGCAATCATAGAGTCATAATTTGGGGGAATTGTGTAGCCTGAGTATACATGGGTGTCAATTCGTACACCATGACCTCCTGGAAGGTGAAGATTTGTAATCTTTCCTGGTGAAGGTCTAAAATCATGGTGGGGGTCTTCAGCATTAATTCTACATTCTATGGAATGAAGCTGAGGCATATAATTTTTACCAGATATTTTAGTCCCTGCGGCAACCATAATTTGTTCCCTTATTAAGTCATAGTCTATAACTTGTTCTGTAATAGGGTGTTCAACTTGAATTCTAGTATTCATCTCCATAAAATAAAACTTTCTATTCTTGTCAACTAAAAATTCTACTGTGCCTACGCCTTCGTATTTGATATATTCTGCCGCTTTAACTGCTGCAGCACCCATCGCTTCTCTTAATTTATCTGTCATAAAAGGAGATGGAACTTCTTCAGTTAATTTCTGGTGTCTTCTTTGAATTGAGCAATCTCTTTCAGATAAATGACAAGCCTTTCCTTTAGAGTCTCCTACAATTTGAATTTCAATATGCCTAGGTTCTTCTATAAGTTTTTCCATGTACATATCGTCATTAGCAAAAGCAGCCTTAGATTCAACTCTCGCAGAATTCCAGGCGTCCTCTAACTGTTCTTCCTTCCAAACAGCTCTCATTCCTTTTCCACCCCCTCCAGCACTTGCTTTTAACATCACTGGGTAACCCACTTTTTTTGCTAATTTTTTACAATGGTCAAATGATTCAATAATTCCTTCGCTTCCGGGAACACATGGAACACCTGCCTCAATCATAGTTGCTTTAGCGGTTGCCTTATCTCCCATTTTATTGATCATTTCAGGAGAGGCGCCAATAAACTTAATTCCGTGTTCTTCACAAATTTTAGAAAACTTTGCATTTTCAGAAAGGAAACCATAGCCTGGGTGAATCGCATCAGCATTAGTAATTTCAGCAGCTGCAATGATATTGGATATTCTTAAATAGGATTCCGAGCTTGGGGCTGGCCCAATACACACAGCTTCGTCTGCAAACTTAACATGAATACTTTCGGCATCAGCAGTTGAGTAAACCGCAACTGTTTCAATGCCCATTTCTTTACAGGTCCGAATGACACGTAAGGCAATTTCACCTCTATTGGCAATTAATATCTTTTTAAACATATATAAATATTAGTTAAGAAGGGTCAACAAGAAAAAGAGGTTGATCAAATTCTACAGGGCTAGTGTCGTCAACCAAAATTTTAACGATTTTGCCTGATACTTCAGATTCTATATCGTTAAAGAGTTTCATAGCCTCAATTACACACAAAACAGAACCTTCAGAAATAACATCACCAACTTCAACAAAAGAAGGTTTATCTGGTGAAGGTTTTCTATAAAAAGTTCCAATAATTGGAGACTTAATAGTAATGAGATTAGAATCTTCTTCAGATGAAGATTCAGGCGTAGAATCAACTACTTGAGGTGTTGATGGTGCTGAAGTAATGACTTGCTGTTGGGGGACAACAATAGGTTCTTGGACAACAATAGGTGTTGAGCTGTCAGATGTTTTTATAGTGATCTTAACATCTTCCATTTCAAGACTCACCTCGCTTGCCCCCGACCTAGCGACAAACTTAATTAAGTTTTGAATTTCTTTTAATTTCATAATCGGGTATTAATTCAATCAAAATTGGTGACTTTTTAGTCAAAAAACAACAAAAATTAGCAAATAATGTT
>Ga0208410_1001216_pt1 | contig 13550 bp, 22 predicted proteins | sample ETN02SmetaG_3_FD_185787 | JGI IMG/M metagenome (GOLD analysis project Ga0208410, IMG submission 185787) | Marine microbial and viral communities from oxygen minimum zone, Eastern Pacific Ocean - ETNP2014F10-02SV257 (SPAdes) (version 2) | ecosystem: Environmental > Aquatic > Marine > Oceanic ... | reverse complement strand
ATGTATTACAAAAATATCCTTCTCCTCCAGCAGCAGTAAATCCTGAAGTTTTAACTGCTTGCCATGATGTTCCACCTGAGTTGTCCACCCAAGATAAAACGCCACCTGTTGTTGAGGTTAAAATTTGATCATTAGAAGAAGCAACGGCTGCCGGCATCGTTAACGTATAAGACGTCGTTGTAGCTGCTGCTTTAAATCCGATGTATGCTGAATCATCAGAGTCTGCTAATCTTAATTCTTTTTGTGAGTTAATTGTTAATCCAGTTCCTGCAGTCCATATTAGGTCTGCATCACCAGCAAAAGCTCCTGAATTATTGTATTGAACTTGTGTACTAGAACCACCTGGTGAAGTAGCTGCTCCAAAACCAACATCATAAACTCCTGTGTTAGTTGATACGCCATCAAAATAAACTAGTTTCCAACCTTTATCAGAAGTTGCCCAAGTAACCGTAGCACCTGAACCTGAAGCTGCTTTTAATTGTACTGTGTATGAACCCGAAGTTCCGTTATTAATTAAATAAAAATTTTCTGTAAGAACAGGCATTGTTACAATTCTGTTTCCAGATATTGAGCCTGTGAATTTTAATACTCTAGTTGCAACAGCAGAACCCGTTCCACCATCTGTTTTAGATAGAGTTGTAGTTCCGGCACCACCTGCAATAGATACTTCTAAGTATCCTCCAGATATCTGTTCAATGATATCTAAGTTAGTATTAGTTTTTGTTCCCCATGTACCAGCGTTTTCGCCAGTAGCCATTTTTTCTATACCGAGAGGTGTATAAGTCGATGCCATTTTAAATCTTATCTCCTATTCGAAGTTATTGTCAATATATATTTCATCTAACCGACGCTGTCAACATCCGTATAACTTGCTCCGGAAGTCCTTGTTACGTCTGAATAGCTTGCGTTTGTTGATCTAGTAACATTTGAGTAGCTAGACGTCAATATAGGATCTATGTCTTCATATCCTAAAATAGCATTAAATGCTCCTACTTCTGCAGTTAAAGATAACCCTAATCCTACAAGACTTGCATTAGATACTTGTACTGTTGTAAATGATCCTACTGCTGATGAAGAAGATAACCCAGTTAGTCCCATTACATCTGCTGGTGAAATACTTCCTACTGCAGAAGTTGCAGATACACCAGATATAGGTAATATTAAATTTGATGTTATTTCAATTTCACCAACTGCGCCTGTTATTGAAAGTCCAGATAACGTTGTTTGAGTTTCTGGAGTGGCTGTAGGAGTTCCTAAAGATGTGGTTGCAGATTGACCAGATAAACCTACTGAGTGATCATCAGTAGTTAAAAGACCTACTGAAGATACTAAACTTAAACCTGATAATGTTAATGATACACTTCCAATAACACTTAAAGAGCCTATCGCACTTGTTGCAGATAGACCTGTAAGACCCATTGTTTGATCTGTTACAGTTAATGATCCTAACGTTGATGTTAATGCAAATGCTGGTAATGTTTCGTTAGCTTCTTCTACAGAACCCCAACCATTTATACCCCAAGATAATGTACCCCAACCAGGTCGTAATTCTATTTCTAATGCACCAACAGATGTTGTTGAAGATAACCCTGTAAGTGTAATTGTTTCGTCAGCAAGATTGCCCCACTCACTATCTCCCCAAGATTTAGCTCCCCATCCTGTTTGTAATGTAGTAGCTTCGTTCCAATTAGCTTGACCCCAGGTAAGTCGACCCCATCCTGAAGATACATCGGGCATGGTAACCCTCCTAAGCTATCTGAACGATTGCGTTGCCTGCTGTCTGAGCTGGAAATTGAACCGTGAAAGTTCCGCTAGTTACAGTTTTGTCAGCACCAAAGTTTACAGCACAAACTGCTCTGTTTGTTGTAAAACCTGTGACTGCTGTTGAATTGTAAATTAAACAACCTCTTGCTGTAAAAGAAGCTGAAGTCCAAGATATGTCATTAAATTTAACGCATGCTGTATCTCCAGATAAAACTGGATCTGCACTTGGAGTTAAAGATTTTCCTCCTGCTGTGTAACCAGAAGATGTTTGTGTAACTTCGTATGTGTTTGTTGGATCAGCAGTTGCATCTGCAGGTGCAGTATATGCAGTTGTTGATTTACTTAAAGATGCAGAGTTACTAGAATATAATGCAAGTTTAAATGTGTTACCTGTAGGTGCACCACTTGCATCATTGAAGTTGTGTCCACCTTGTAAAATTTCTACTTTAAAAGTATTAGCTATTGCCGATGTTATTGTCATAATATTTTAATCCTATTATGGAGACGGTGATTTGACCGGAATCCTAACGGTTCCATCTGTGTAGTCATCTCTTCTCCGTCTACCAAGTTGCACTCCTGCAAACTTTTGTATCTCATTTTTATACTTTCCCTCATATAATGTCAACATATCCATTGGGCCTTTTAAATACCCATAGGCCTCACATAGACAGGCATATAAAAGCCCTTGAGGGAAGTTCAAACTTATATAATTCGTCTGATTGCCGGATTCTAAAGTATTAGGCATTTTATTGTAGTATATTCTAAATTTATAAGCTTGATCAGGTGTAGGAGCAAAATACATGGCTCCAGACGTTGTATCACTTAAACCTGTAGCACCACCAAACATAGCGTAATATTTAGGTAGTCCAGTAACGGTCTTACCATCTACACCACCTTCTGGTCCTGTAGTTCTATTTACATACTCGGCTAGATAGGTTTGATCTTTCTTCTCTAACCATTGACCAGAGCCTGTTGTAGCACTTGTAGAATTAAATACTTCTATACCTCTAATAAACATGGCTCCTGCTGGAGCGTTTATAGAATTGTTACCTGCAGACATAGTACCTTCTTGTACAAATCTATCTGCATCAATAGGCACATCAAAAAAGATTCTTTGTTGTGCATTTAAAATAATATTTTCTAAAACATCTGTCGTTAAAACATTAGAATCTACTTCTGTGTAGTTTCTAATTTGTGATACTAAAGTGTTATAACTAATTCCTGACATAATTAAGCTCTATCGTTTACTGGTCCTCCAAATACAAAATATCCACCCCCAGTTTGTGTGGATGGCGTAGAATTTACCACAAAAGTAAATTTATTGCTATACGTCTCTGTAGCATTAGCATCGTTTATAAAGCTTTGTTCTACAATAGTTATTTCTCTAGATCCAAAAACTTTATCTCCTACAGCATGGGCTGCAGCAGTTGTAGACACAGGTGTTTTTCCGTATGACGGTGCAGAAGATCCTCGTGTTATTGTAGACAAAGTTCCTGTACCTGTATTGTTAGCCCCATATTTAATAGTCTCTGTGGTGTCTAATCCTGTAGTAGAGTTTGATGACACAATACAAATATATCCTGAAGAAGGAAATTTAGTTGTATCAGCTAATACAATTGTAGTGTCCGTAGCATTTATGGCTGTATTTAATGTTGTAGATAATTCTAATTCAGCAATACTTAAACCTCCAACAGGTTCTTTTACATCATAAAGTCTTACAAAATCTCCTGTTTTTCGTTGGTGTCTATCTTGAGAAATTGTTACTGTCGTAGTCCCATTTGTTGCAATAGGATTAAGATTTAAAACAGAAGGAGTTGGTAATGCTACTCTAGAAGGTCTAGCTCTTTGTAAACCTTGCGGATCAGCACTAACTGGTTTTGGTTCTAATTGAGGCTGTTTCGGTTCATACTCAGAAGTATGTACCCATGCTCCGTTCCATTCTCTTACCATTTCTCTATAAGGAAAAACTTGTCCTGATCTATCTGAAACGGCTAATGCATATTTACCTTGTGCGTAAGCAGCCATCTTATGTTCCCGGGTAGTATGTTTTAGGGGCTATGAATGTACTAGATGAAGAACCATCTTCTGATAGTGCTCTAGCCAATTCATCCTCATAAAATAATTTTAATTCTTGAGATCTTTGTGGAGCGTATTTCTGTGATAAATAAAAAGCTAATCCTGCAGTCATGCAAGGTGCAAATCTATAAGGAACATCTGCAGCGTTTGTGTAAGCATCGCCAGCATCTTGAATTCTTTTCTGATAATAAAAATTAATATGATTACCATCTTCTGCTGCTCCTGGTGTTAAATATAAAGTCATAGTTACTCTGTCGATAAACCTTTCTACAAAATAAGAAGTAGGTGTACCTTCAGAAGTTTTATTTGAGTAAGCCTGATATTGAGATCTACTTACTTTTGTTAAGGGAGCATCAACATTAGAACCGTTTCTGTAACTTGCTTCTAATATATCATCCATACCACTTACAAATTGATAAATTGTTGCGCCGTTACTATGAGTAGCTGCTGTTGTTCCATTAGCTCCTCTAACAACTCCAGTTAATTCTGTTGAAGAAAATCCAGTGTAAGATATTTGTTCTGTGTCTACTATTAATAAACCTGATGTAGGCAAATTAGCTACTGAAGTTAAAGTTATTCCAGTTGTTGCTGATGCAGATGAAATAACAGCAGATAATGTTGTGCTTAATCTACTTGTCTGAGTTCCGTCAGCTGTAGTTCTGTAGAAGTTATAGGTATTAACCCCATCTACTATTTTTAAATTTTGATTGGCTACTTCCCAATAATGAAGTTCTCTATTTCCCCATTCAGAGAATAATAGATTTAATGATCTTTTTGCAGTTTTTAATTGGTAACCAGAAACCCCTTGTAAACCAATACGTTCATAAGCATCCTCTATGATATCATCTATCGCAAAGGTCTTATCAAAAGTATAAGCTCCAGAAGTAGTGTTCGCCATGGGCTACCTCGATTATGAAAATGTACCGATAATAGTACAGAAGTCACAATTTGTTAAATCAACGTACATACCTGATTCACATTTAATCCCTAATCCAGGCACATCAAAAGATTGTCCATGGTTATCCGCATTTGAGAACTTGGCGTGAAATACTAATTTAGAAGCTGTTTTAGAACCATCAGCTTCGTTATAAATTTTTATCTCAGCATCAGTCCCAGTTGCTTGACCATAAACACCCATAATTCTGCCTGCAGAAATGGTAGTTGCGACTGTCTTAACATACTTCTGCGCTAAACCATCCGCTGTTAAAGGTATACATTGTTTAACATTTGAAAAACTTGACATATTTTTATTCTCCTAGTTAATTTGAGTCCCCGAAGGGACCCAAATCAATTATTTATTAATTAGCGTCGTTAGCTTTTTGTATCCAATGCATTACTAAAACACCGTCACCGGCAGTTAAAGCATCATCAGTTTTTACTGAAACAACAACCGCTTTGTCTATTTCATAACCAGCTGCATCATCATCAGAAACGTTCAAACAATTTTTCATTTGAGCAGAACTCTGATCCATTCCAGTTGGAATGTGATGAGAAGCAATACCGCTAACATCGTTATCAGCATCACCTGCAAAGTAGTCAAGGTCTAAACTATTTAAAGTAGCCCCTGATGCTTGCGCAACGTTAGCACCAATTTGCATGTCAAGACCAGCTGTATCAAAAGCTGTATTAACTACAAATCTAATATCCATAATTCTAGACCATGCTGGAATTACGATATTGTTAGCTAAGTTTTTACCAGACGTTGAAGATGTCTGACCTAACGGGTATTCATTGAACATTGATCTAGCTACGATAGAAATTAATCCAGTTTCGATCACACCAACTTCTAAAGTTCCTACAGTTCCAGCACCACTTACAGCGATGGAAGTTACAGTTTTAAAAGTTTTAGTTGAAGTTGCAACACCAGCGTTAGCCATTGTTAAAGCTTCAGTTTGTGCATTGTCCAAAACGTCAGTTCCAGTAATAGTTGCAGTTAATGCAGAATCATTACCAGCTGAAGTTAAAGTTATTACAGAAGCCATCTCAAACCCACCGTCAGAAGTTATTCCTGGTACGTTTTGAGTAGCATCTAATAATGTAACACTAGTTGTACCTGCTCCGTTAGAACCTGTAACAGCTAATTTATTCGCATCCGTAGTTACTACCATGTTGGCGTAACTTAATGGAAACGAAGCCATGTTGGAAACAAAAGAAGCGTCTCTTACGTTTTCGCCAATTGTTGTTCCTGTGTTTACTTGTATCGGTCCTGTTGTTATAGGTCCCGAAAAGTTTGTTTTTGCCATAATTATATCCTCCTAGTTTTATGATATATAGTCTCTAGGCCGTCGACTATACGCGTCTATATACCAAATTATAATTGTATAGTAATTATTTTATACTACCTTTTTTAGTAGAGTGCAAGAGAACCTGTGATGTGGAGTGCTTTTCCAGCGATGTAGCTTTTGATTAAGTAGCTACTGAAACTTGTGGAGCCGAATTAGCAATTGCGTTTTCTCTATCAGCAATTTTAGCCTCTTCAAGCTTGATTTCATTGATAACTTCTTTAATTTTGTTATCAATTCTGACCATATCAAGAGTATATTTACCATGTTGATTATACTCTTGTTGCCAGCTCAACTCCAAGGATGTTTTTTGTTTGTAAAGGTCTTGGGTCATTTACAATCTCCTCGTATGTTAACCATGTTCTTCTCCGATCATAAAAATCAGATTTATCCCAAACAATATCATTTTTTCCCAGTTTGTCAACTATAGCATCCTCTAATGACTTAGCCTCATCTATGGCTTTGACATCAAATTCTGTCCAGTATCCGTATGCTCTAATTTTGATTTTGTAGGGTTTTTCCATGGTTTTACTATGCTGCATAAAAAATGGGGCCGTTTTAAGGCGGCCCCATTAAATGTTTAATTACTTACTGATTAAGCACCTGGTGATGCAAAAATACCTCTAGGGTCAGATACGCCAAAAACGTATCTTTCTCTAGCTTTGTATCTTACGTTGCCAGTATCAAAGTCCCCTTCCATCTTAGTTGTAAGAGGTGCTCTGTTAAAGTGCTTCATTCCGTTAGGAACATCTGTAATGATGAAGAACGCATCAGTGTCAGTTAGGTAGTTGTTCACTCTATAACCTTGAGGAATCATACCCATTGATCTGATTGCATTGATATCATTATCAGCTGTGCTTACTCTACCTTGAGATTTCATCAATCTCTCAGCAGTAAATTGTAATGCAGAAGGAACAATCATTTTAGTTCCTTTAGCAGCAATTTTTAAACCTCTTTCATCAGTTAGCGCAGCAATGTCGATTAAGCTTTGCTCTAATGAAGTTTCGTTTAAGTCCGCAGCAGTTGCTAACGTGTTACTGAAAGTTCCAGCAATTGTAGGGTGAGACGCGCTAAATAATGCTACACCATCACCAGATTGGAAAGTTCCAAATCCGTTGTTTAATGGTGCTGCACCTTTAACTTGTTTCGTGCTCGCCATAGATCTTGCTAGTGCTTTTGTGTATCTAGAAGCAAGTCTGTCATACAGGTTATCTTCAATAGCTTCCTCAGTGATTGCAAAAGCGAGAGCGATTGTCTCGTTAGTGTATCTAGCTGTGAAAGTTTCTTGCGCATTGTCAAAAGCTACTCCAGATCCTTCTGGTTTTACTCTTGCTTGTGCGAAACCTGACAACATAACTTCTTCTTCAAAAGCTCTGTCAGATGACTCAGTAGTATAAATTTCAGATGCCTGATTTTCATACTGTTTATATTCTAGTCCAAATAGTGCATTTAGACCAGGTTCTAGTTCTTTAACTAGTTGATTACGTGATATTGCCATTGTCTATATACTCCTATTATATACTAGCTGTCGCTTTTAAGAAATGTTCGTTGATCATAACTCTCCAAACAACATTAGCCGAAGCTAAATCACTGTTGTCCGGGTCTCTTGATACGCCTAACACTCTTAATTGCGCCGATCCAGTACCACCACCAGTCAAGGTAGCATCAGCTAACGTGCTTTTTGAAAGTCCGTTAGTTGTAGCGTCACCTGCGACTACTGTCATGTCTGCATTATTGAACACATCTGTTGCCGCTGAGGCACCAGTGTTGTCCGATCTAATTTCAAACATTTGGTAAGGATCATCGTTTATGAATGCAACAATGTCAGTAGCTGCATTACCAGCTGCTAAATTGTTTGCAAACGTTGGTTTACTTGTTGTTGCATCAGTGAAGAAGACTCCATTCAGACTTCCGATCAATGTGTCACCAGTTGCTGCAGTTCCTACAGTTCCAGTTGCTTGGGCTTCCATAGCATCATTCTGGTATGCAGCTGCAGTACTGTTACATGAGTACTCGGCTAATCCGTTGTTATCGTCATTCTGACCAACTTTTCTAATAGGTCTCAATCCGAAACCTACAGCACTTGAGTTTGCCATATTTTTTCTCCTTATGTAAAACTACTATCCGCAGTTTTACGGTTAACGTTAATTCGTTGGTTCGGATTGTTAAAAATTTTTTTAACTATCGTTTGCCACCGAAGGTACGAGACTGCTTATCGATATCGATAGGCATTCTACTATCCTGTTCCTTCATTAGATCGTTATCTACTGCATCATGTTGGTCTCGAGCTTGTTTTTCAAAATACTCTTGACGTTGACGCGCGATCTCTTCAGGTACCCTTGTCAGCACAAGGCCTCCGTGACCTATTACTCCAGCGTATTTGCCATCTTGGATAGCTGGGAAATCATCTTGTGGATATTCATCGACCCTTACTAACTCATAACCAGACCTTAAGCGTCCTTGTATGTTTTTCGTGTCGGGAACTCCCAAAGTTTCAATCCTGACCCATCTGTGTCGGTATCCGTTTGGCGCGTTGGGCGTATCTAAGTACGATGGTGGAGTCCAAGGTTTTGAAACAGTTTTCGGTTTTACCGTTGCTGCCTGTGATTTAACTTTTGTTACCTCACTTTGACTTTGGCTCGCACGAGTTGGTTTTTTATTTGTCATATGCTTATACCTCCTTCGTGATTAATTGTTTTGCATACTCTTCTAATGGCACGTTTAGTTTTTTCGCTATTGCGACCTGCGAAGACGTGAGCTTCACAGATTTGCGACCTGTCTTTGAACTACGCGTTGCAGAGGCAACGTTTTGTGTAGGTTTACTGGTCTGTTCTACCTTAGTCTTACCAAATTTATGCGGAAATTCCAACCTTATTCTTTTGTCTATCTCAACATAATATTCGTCAGATTGAGGATCTAAACCCTCTTCTTCGGTAACTTGTCTATGTAAATCAAATGCAGTGTAAGTCATTGCACTATCTTTACCAAACCACTCGTTCTTTGAAGCCCATGCTTCGGCTTTAGGATCAGGTGGCGGGGCAGCTTGAGCAGGTTGTGTTGGAAGAGTAGGTCTAGCTTTTGCTTCCTTTTCCTCCATAGCGTGCCTACTTTTAATTTCAGCAAGCTTACCTTGTTCATACCCCAATTGAGAAATGTTAGTTAGAGCTTCAACTTCAGCTTTGGCATCGCCTTGTTCTCTTGCAATGGCTAACTTTGATTGAGCCGCTGCAATAGAAGATGAAATTCTTCCTTCCATTTCTGCTGTATAATTTTTATCTAAACTTGTAGCAGCTTTTCCTAATTCATTCTTTTCTGCTGTAACACGTCTAGCATACTGAATGGCTTCTTCTTTTTGCCTTTCAGCTTCACGCATTTTCTTCGTGAGTTTGGCTATTCTTTTCTTAACGCCTTCGCTATACTCTTCAATTTCTCTAGCGTTATCTGATTTCCGATCACTCCCTGACTCCACAGCTTTTTCCTTAACTTCGCCGCCTTCTTTAAGTTCCTGCTTCGGTTCATCTCGAACATCCACTGACTCATCAGATTTCTCAGGTGTATCATCGGGCTTACTATCGTTTTCGATAGTTTCAATAATTGGTTCATTGCTCTCCTTTTCTGTTTCTTTTTTTTCTTCTGGAAAGATAACTTCAGCACCAGGGCCTTTGTCATCTAACTCTATTGTTTTTTCTTCGCCGTCTATTTTGCTTGGCATAGTTTCCTCCTATGTTTGTTAAAATTCGTGGAATATATCTTCAGGGTTTTCCACGGTCGCTAAGATTTCATCATCATTGAGAAGTCTTATCTCACCCCCATCTATCTTGATACGTGATCCGGCATATCTTGCGAATATAATCCAATCACCCTTCTTGCACCAAGGACCTTCTGGGTATCTCTCTTTGTCGTAACAATGAGGACCCATGTCCAATACTAAACCACATGTAGATGCAACCTGTGATCGTTCGATGGTGTCTTCTGCTAAAATAATACCGCCTTTAGTTTTTTCCTTTTGTTTAAAAGGTAAAACTAAAATTCTCCAACCTGTTGGTTTTGGTAATTTAGCTGAATCTTTTTTTAAATCTTTTTCTTTTGTGATACCTACCAGTTCTTTATTCGGTAGTTCGATCTTGGGCTTTTGACCCGTTGATGTTGATAACTGTTCCTTCATTGTCTCTTTGCTCCTTTTTTTCTAGCAGGCTGGATATTTCCTGACTTATATATTGATACGTTCGTATCTGTCCTAACATATATTGATATTTCTCCATATTGTCAACCCCGCCTGACGCCATGGCCGATACGATATCATCATGCCTCATTTTTATGATCTTTTTAACTTTGTCTATGTATGTAAAATCTTCCATTATCTTATTAACAACCAGTCTAAGAATCTTTCAAACGCTAATTTTTTCTTCTTAGGTGATTTTCCTCCTTGCCAAGCTTCATTCCAGAAAGGAGTATTCTTATCATCTTTTCTGTAATGACCCTTTTTAGTTCTAGCTCTTTTGTATTTTTTCTTTTTAGTCTTTTTCTTCTTCGCCATTATTTTCCTCTCTTTGTTCTAGGAACTCATCTAAAGCACTTAATTTACCTTCTGCTTGAGATATCTTTCCTAATTGTTTGTCTACTTCATCTAAGTTCTGAGGGTGTTCACCAATTCCTACAGAATGTCTTAAATAAAGATTTACGAGAGCATCAGCTTCCGCTATTTGCGCCTCGTATCTTTGTCTTAAAGCCTCTAAAATTGCTTCTTTAATACTCACTTCTTTTTTCTGTTTCTCGCCATTTTTTTGAATGTCTTAGCCAAAGCTTTAGCTCTGCCTGTACATCCAGGTTTTGTTATAGGCGTACACTTTCCTTTAGTGCCTCTTTTTTTGATAGATTTGTTAACTGACTGAATCCAATTTTTGGACACTAAAATACCTTTCCACAATCAACACATTTCACAGGTGTGTGTTCTTTTACTTGTAAACACTCACATCTTTTTCCAAAGATCATGTCGATTAGTTTTTTAAAAAAGGCTTTCATTATCTGTTAATTTTTCCAGACTTCTTAGCTTTAGAACCAAACTTACCATAAGATTCATTAGCAGAAGCTCTAAGTTGTTTCTTAGTTCTTTTCTTTTTGATTCTCATAGCGATCGATTCGTCTTTTCTATCTTTGTAGCCTTGTTTTTTAACAGAGCCACCTTTTTTCATTCCTGTAGATGCCGCGTATGGGAATCTAACATTTGATCTTACACCGTTTTGTCTCATTTTTTATCTCCTATTTTTTTCCGTTACGAAAAATTTGTGTACCCTTTATACCAAAAATACTGGCAACTACAAGCACCCATAAATTTGTGAACCATTTCGGAAGCTCATGAAAGTACTCGAAAAACAACTTTACCTTCTGCATAGCAGTCGGATCGTCACTCATAACTGCCCACATTAGCACCACGATTGGCGCCGAAATTATAACGAGGACAAATTCGTCCTTATAGTCGTTTTGACGGGCTTCTAAAAGTTTGCCTTGGTAAGATTCCTCACCTCGGGCCATCTTTTCTGCATGCATTAATTGTGCATCAGACATAGCCATTTTAGTACGCTGTCTATTTGAATATATCTTTGCGCCAGCTTGTAATGCTATTTTTGCTAGACCGAACCAGGCCATATTAGAACCAAGTAGCTGTTTTCTTTTTAGATTTTAACATTGCGCCGGTACCTTGAACTTTAACTTGAGTACCTTCGTTGATTTCATTGTGAACTTTAGCTTGGTTAGTTAGAATCTCTGATCTTGGATCAATTCCAACTTTTCCTCTAGAGTCACTAGTTTCAACTCCGCCTGAAGCGTAGCCGTCTTTGTTAACACCAGGTTCTTTTGTTACTTTAACCATAATTATTTCCAACCTCTTTTAGCTAGTTTAGGTTTTCCTTTTTTAACAAGTCCACCTTTTGCCATCATCTTATCAGCACCACCGGCTTCAGCCAAATTGTTCCAACCATCCATATTAGTACCTGCAGGAAGGTTAAGTCCTTTAGGTTCTCTGTTTTTCCAGTAAACACTGCTTCTAGGCATATTGTCACCAACTTTTACACCTTTGTCTCTACCCATTGCTTTTGCAGCTAATATTGCTGCTCCAACAGGGATCGCTGCTTTAGCAGCCTTCTTCAAACCTTTTTTTAATTTTTTTAACATAATTTTTCTCCTTATTATTTGTATACTATCTTTTAGGCCCTTTCAAGATCTTTACATCTCTTTGTTTGAACCTATCGCTAGCCATTTTTGCGTTAATACCCATTTGGGTCTTTTCTAGCGAAGTATCAGCTCTTAATTCAGCTAATTCTTCGTTCTGCTCTAATTTGTCCTCATGCTGGTTTTGATTCATCATAGCCTTCATTTTGTCCAAATTAATCTTTTCTTGGCCTTCTTGTTCTTTCCTTCTATCATCCATAGCTTTGAGATCAAGTTCTCTTGCTTTTAATTTAGCAATTGGGTCATTTCCTAGTTGTCCCATGATCTTATTCTCTTCGTTCATGAATTCTTCAGTCATTTCTGCAATAAGTTTAGCTTTTCTAGACTCCATAGACAATTGCATGCCTAATAACTGCTGTTGCATTTGCATAACTTGTGGAGATTGTTGCATTTGTGGTCCTTGTGCCATCATTTGTTGCATTGCCATTTGCATTTGTTGAACTTGTGCAATTTCTTCTCTGAATTCCACTTCAATTTGCTCTTGTGCCATCAAACTGATGTGTTCAAAAATATTTTTCTCTAATGCACCTAAAATCATCGGATTATTTCGTGCAATATTCGTTGACATGAAGTTTAAATGCGAAGTTATGTGTGCTTGATGGTCTTGACCTTTAAAAGCTTGGAAAGGTTTGCCTGTCATTGCTAAAATATTCTCTTGTGCAGGGTCCATGGGTATAGGTTGCTGCGGTGGTGGTAAAATTTTGTCGATATCTTTAACTCCAATCGCACTATACATCGCTCTATACGCTTCATATAAGTTATGAAGTTGTGGATTTGATTGTGCAAGTTGTAATTCTGTTTGCGCCATCGTAATTCTTTGCGCTTGTGAAAAAATATTTGGATCTGCTATAGGTAAAATATCTACTTTGTCATCAAAGTCAGCAACTTTTATATTTCTCTGACCTCCAACAACATCATATGGATACTCTGCGGGTAAATAAGATTTAAAAATTCCAGCCAGTAACTGAAACTCGCTCTTCATCGCCACATACAATCTTTTATGTATGGCTGACATGACCCTGGAGCCACGCTCTAAGAGGGCTATGGTCGTTCCAACAGCTGCCTGCTGGTTGCCGTCACCGACCTGCATGTCAGCTATGGCGGCAAATCGTTGTCCTGCTTGAACAACTATCCCCATTAAAGATAATAACGTTTGTGAAGGCTCTTTAAAAGGGAGAGTCATAAATGCATCCTTGATGT
>Ga0208410_1001213_pt1 | contig 13558 bp, 7 predicted proteins | sample ETN02SmetaG_3_FD_185787 | JGI IMG/M metagenome (GOLD analysis project Ga0208410, IMG submission 185787) | Marine microbial and viral communities from oxygen minimum zone, Eastern Pacific Ocean - ETNP2014F10-02SV257 (SPAdes) (version 2) | ecosystem: Environmental > Aquatic > Marine > Oceanic ... | reverse complement strand
GATATTCGCGTTGTTGACGATACAGGTACTGTATTATTCAGAGATGATTTAGATAATCCAACCACAATGACTCATTATCAAGAGTACTATACCTATGGTAGCGTCACTGCCTTGGGATACGATGACTGGAATTACTACACTCTAACTGGTGGTCTGTTAGAACAAATATTTGGTTTCGAAGATTCTACCGCCTCAAACCCTAGTACTAGCAATGCCCCTGGGTGGACGAAACAGTCTGCATGGAATTATGGTCAATTGGGAACCAATGCAGGTCCTGAAGATGAACCTTCATTCCCTTATGTTTACGGTACAAATCTAAATGGAAATTATGGCAATAATCAGAACTCATTATTGACCTCCCCGACTTATGATATTCCTTCAGATGGTTTAGCATATCTTACATTCGACAAATGGGTTTGTACAGAAAATTATTGGGACGCAGTTGGACTTCAAATTCAAGTTAATGGTGGTTCATGGAATTACTTTGACCCTCAAATAGCTGGATGGTATGACGGTTCACCTGGATATTCTGGAAATCAGATGTATGGTCATGATGCATGGATGGGTGGCGATTGTAACCAAGATGATTTTGAAAATAGACAAGCTCCACTTTCTAGCTATGCAGGTGATGAGTTAAGGTTCCGATTCCGCATATCAACAGATTCTTCCGTTCAATATCAAGGCGCTTATATCGATAATTTTGGTATTCTAACTGCAAATTATGGTTCTGGCGGATACTGGTTAAGTAATGCTATAGACATGAGTAGTATTGATATTTTCAATTATGGTTGGGTCGATATTGAGGCAACAGTTCCAGAGAATACTTCGATTAGAGGAAGTTTGATGGATCTTAATGACAATGTCATACCAGGATACCATAATGTTAGTTTCCCATTCTCGCTAGCAGGTGTTGATTCCGAAGAATATAATTCTGTCCGAATTAAAGTAATAATGGATACTAGCGATGAAGAAGTTTCTCCTAAATTAACTAAGGTAAGTATCGGTGGTAAAAGGTATCTTGCTGCTTCGAGTGCCGACTATAATGGATGGGCCTTTAGTCCTAGTATCGAAGTGGTTGATGATTTACTAAATGCTACAAGTATTGCTGGTACAATTACTTCTGATTATATTCAGTCATCTAGACCTATTAAGAGTCTAACACTTTCAGGAAATTTCTCTAGTGGGTTAATGGTTACTGCATATTCATTCACTGGTGCAACATTGGGTCAAACCTCTCAAGGTTCGATTCCTTTTGCAGTTCCTCAAACTGGTTTCTCTCTTTCTATATCCTTACCTACGAATGGTTGGATTGACAGAATGGTTGTCTCGTCTAATTTCGCTGAGCCTGCTGAAAATGCAGCTATCGATGTGCTCAATGATGGTTCAACTGATTGGTCATTCCCAATCGGTTCAGATTATGGCCATTATGGGTGGCAGTCACTTGTTTCAGATGGAATTGACTCATTTACGACTAGCTCAACTATTAATCTGGAATCTGGAACACCTTCTTCAATAATGGTCAGGTTACCTTCTTTGGCAGCAGTCAACAATGGAATTATTTCGGTCTCTCCCGATTCCGATGGATTATTTGAATCACCAATCAGTTTGACAGTTGGCTCATCAAGTCAAACTAGTTCTTCTTTATCTGAAATATTTTATTGTGTACTAGATTATAGCCAAATTGCTGGAATTAATTCGTTACCTACATCTCATACGGATGCAGATACAGGTAGGCAATGGAGAGATGTTTCAATCACTCTTGAATCAAATTATGCGCAAACAGTCTCGATTTCTACAATTGGAATTGGATACTTAATATTCGAAAATGTTTCAGGTTTAGGACCTTCTATATCTTATTATCATAATTCAATGACTCAGGATGATCCTCCACCAACTCAAGTATCAATCCCAGTTAATATTACTGCAGATAAAGGGTCTGTGGCTATCGATGGTGATCTAAAGTTCGATTATATCGTTACAAATAGAGACTTTGCGGTACCTAATACCCTTTATCCAAATGGTGAGACAGTAGAAATAATTACTCGACATCACCACCTGACTGATAACTCCAATTTGGATAAAATTTCTCTTAGAGGCATTGCATCCGATGGTGAGATTCTGATGTTTGAGGTAACTAACAGTGCAGATGGTTTGTGGGGTCAAGGTTCGGATTCCGTATCGTTTACTCAAGTTTCAGGTTCATCGGTTGCTCCAATGAATCCTTCAACATTCATAGATATTACAACTCATAATGATGGTTATGATGATGTCACTGTACACTGGATGTTTGATGTTAGTTGGATGTGGGATGATGTTAACTCTATACGTTGGGTTTCTCAAGCATTTGATGCATCAGGTGAAACTGTATGGCCAGCAGTATCTCATAGTGGAGAATCTGGAAAGAATGCAGTAGAAAATGATTTGATGATTGATTCCTTTGAAGTTAGAGACCAATTTGGAAGGCTATTATCAAATCAATATTCAACCTTCTATCCTTTTACAATGATCGATGGTAGCGAGTTGAATATCACTGGAACTGTAAAATTCCAAGATTCTACTGCGGTTAGACCGCAGGCTGTTGATTATACAGTGGGGTTGAACATCTCAGGCTTAAGTTATCTACTAACTTCTGAAGAAGGAGGTAAGTACACTGGTTTAATTTCTTCTCCAACAGGTCTTTCTAATGTATATCTTTCTCCTATGATGAACACAGTTGGCCCTACTGGTTATTCATTAGGTGCAGAGGATGTAACTGGAACTCCGCCCTCGGTCAATGTCCGAGTCGATCATGAACCTCCGGTTGCAGGTCCACTCGAAGTTAACACTCCGTCTGGTTTGAAGGCAGCTCATGGCAAAGTTTGGGATCCGACTACGCCATTGTCTCTTTTCGTAACAGTTGATGAATCTGAGGCAAGAGGCGAAACCCTCACTCTAAGATATTGGCGAGGCTCAGTAGATGATATCAACGGAGATGGAATTGCGGATGAAGATGAATACTTGTCAATGGTACAACCTTTAACATCCGGAATGACAGGCCAGCAACAAGTTAATTTCGTAGGAATTGATGTATCGCAACAGACCTTTAATTCTCCAGTTCATATGTATCTTGAAGGTACAGATTGGGCTGGTTTAAGTTACCAAGAGGGAGGCACTGGAGGCAGCCCTGGAGCATCTAATTCATGGGCAACAGTTGTCGTAGCAACTGATGAACCCACTAGCATCAAGTCTGCTGGTTACTCTTTAGACCGTGAATTAGGTTACTTATTACCGGGTAATCAACATACTTTCACTATGCAAATTGAAGAGGCAAATGGTTTGAATACATTAGATAATGTCTCAATCATGCTCTGCGGTGATGGTTTAAGTGAACTAGGTAAGATGAGTTATGACCCTTCAAGAGGAACTATTTGGTCAGGAGATGGTAGTTTTGTAACTCCAATTTCTGTTCAGACAATGTCAGTATCTTCGGATGTCGTCCAACTTTCAATGTTATTCGAAGTTTCTTGGGATTTCCCATGGGAAGAGGATCAGAATTCATGTAAACCTAGTGTTTCAATAGTTGATGATTTCACCACAGTCGCATATCAGAATAACATTGGAGAATTATCTTGGTATCTTGATAATAAGTATGTTGCAATCCCTGATGCTATTGAAGACTTGACACCACCTCAGGCAGCATCTCAAGGTGTTTCAGTTTACTTAGGTCAGGGAGATGAATTCAGAATGAGTGGATTTGTTTACCATTCGGGTTCAGGAGCATTAGCTGCAGATATCCCTGCTGATCTTGAAGTTGAGTTTACAGTAATTTATGGTACTCAGGAGATTTCTATTGTTACTTCAGTTAATGATGACGCTAGTTTCGATAGTTCAATGATTCTTCCTTCAAGAGTCCCTCTTAATCCAACTATGCCTGTTTCAACTGAAGTGTTGAATGTCCCAGGATCTGGTTCTTCTGATATCAATTCAGATGCTTCTGTGACTGTCGATAGTAAAGCTCCAACTGTATTGTTCGATCAATCATCATATCCTGATTCATCATTAGTTCTTCTAGAATCTGATTTAATCAGTGATGTGCTAGTTACAGTGACAATGGTTGATGAGATTGGTATGATTGAAGGACCACTAGATGTTGCTTGGGTTATTCTTAGGTCCGGAACTGCAGTAGCTGGTTCTGAAAATACTGGTCAATTAACAATGATTGACGATGGAGAAACTAAGGATGTTTATCAAGATTATATTGATTTCACACCTCTTAATGGCATGTCTATCGAACAAGGAGATCAGATTGCTTTCTGGGTCACTTCGACCGATAGAGCAGGTAATACTGTCACAGGTCTTGGTAGCGAATCGGCTCCGAGAATGCCAACGCTCAGAATTATGAAGTTCAATCCAGAATATACTCGAGTTGTGATTAATCCAACCTCTACCCCTATTCTTGGGGAAATGTTGACTCTGCAAACATTCTGGGAAAATGATGGTAAGAGAGATGGAACTATCACTGTAGGATTGTATGAATTAAATGCAGAGACTGGACAATGGTCACCTGCCTTGACAACTTTATCTGAGGGGAATACTGAAATTAATTTAGGACCTCAATCATCTAGTGTCATTGCAACATTCCAATGGGAATCTTGGAAAGAAGGTCAGCCGTTACTGGTTTTGATATTAGAAGATCCTGAGACTGGAGAAATGGATTGGGATAATGCAAATGGAAATAATATCGATTTATCTGGTATTAATGTCCAACCATTACCCGTAGAAGCTGAATCCAACACTGGCCTTTACATGGTAATTGGTGTTGCTGTAATTGCAGTATGTGTTGTTGCTTTGTTGGTAATGCGCAATCGTGGCGATGATGATTATTATTACGACGACGAAGAAGAAGAATACGAAGATGGCGATTGGGAATATGAAGAAGATGAAGATGAAGATTAGGGATTATTTGTTGGGATAAATTCAAACCCCGACTAATCCTTACCTTCATGTAATTTCTTACTGTTGTCTTTATAGGCTATTTACTGACCTAATAACATCTGAGGAAGAAATTCTTCGGATGGGATTGGGATGAATGAGACTAGCGATGCTATAACTGTAGAGGAACTAAAAAATGAAGTTGAAGACTTGAAAGTTTTGGTTAATACTCTTTTGACAGTTATAATGGAAGAAGCCGATGGTGTTCAATCTGGAGCAGCCCCTACTATCCCTAATCAACCAAGACGCGGATATTGTATGTAATCAATATTCTACAGACTCTGGATCTACTGTCCTCCACATGTAACAACAAGCAACAGTTCTCCAAGGTTTCCATTTTTCTGAAATTTTATACAACTCTTCTTTAGAGATTTTTTCTCCCGATTTGTATGATTTTTCAATACCCCTAATCATACCGATGTCGCCTATTGGAAATATATCGGGTCGGAGTAGAGTAAATATCAAAATCATCTCAGCGGTCCATCTTCCTACACCTCTTAATTTTATTAATTCTTCAATAATTTCTTCATCATCCATTTGTTCCCAATCAAACTTACTGTATTCGTGCCAAGATTCCGATATTCCAATTACATACTCTGCCTTTCTTTGAGATAATCCACATTTTCTTAAATCTTCTAAATTAACAGATAGAATATTTTTAGGAGTAATATCTCCAATTTTTTCAGCAAACTTTGACCATACACTAGAAGCGGCTTTAACAGAGATTTGTTGTCCTATTATTGATCTAATTAGTGTAAAGAACATATCACCTCTAGAGATTAATTCTAAATCGTCAAATTTACTAATTATTTCTGAAAGTATTTCATCATTATTCGACAACTCTTTTTTCGCTATTTCCCAGTAGGGTGGGCTTTCTCCCAATATTGTCATTGGTATTCCTAAGACCTCATAGTTCAAGAGAACTACCGTACTCGCATAATCATGGATTTAGACAAAATCTTGTTCGGTGGGGCAATTGCTGCAACAGTGGTTTTTGTCATTTTGACCACAACTGGCAATACTGATTTGATTGAAAATGATTCTTGGCCAATTGAAGAAACCTGTCTTGGAAGCCATTCTAGTGATATTAGCCATACACATAGTGTGCTATCAATAATAATTAATGGTAATGAGCAGTATATCCCTCAGAATGTCGGAATACAGGATTCTGAATGCCCAGATGGTATGAGAGGTATTCATACTCATGATGATTCAGGAAGACTGCACATTGAAACACCTAGTCAGATTTCAGCTCCTATTGGAGCATTCTTCAATATCTGGGGCGAGGTATTCAATTCAAATCAAATTCTTGATAATATGGTTGATTCAGAACATGAGATTGTGATGTTTGTCAATGGAGAAATTAACCAAGATTTCGAAAATTATTTGATGTTAGATGATGATGTCATTGAGATTCATTATCAGAAAAAATAGTTATCCTTTAATTACTGCAAATGGCTTCATTCTAGCTACAGGTCTAGCTAGACCAGCCTCACACGTTAATCTAATTACTTCGTCAACATCTTTGTAAGCATCCGGTGCCTCTTCTGAAAGAACATTTGGTGTTTTTGTGTGAACATTAATTCCATTGCCTTCCAGTGTTTTCCTTAATTCTGAAGAATCTATAAGATTTCTTGCCGCAGTCCTAGAAAGTTTTCTCCCAGCGCCATGGCATGATGATGAAAAGGCATCATTCCCTCCACTCTCTGGTCCAGATAAAACCCATGAGGCAGTACCCATGTCTCCTGGTACAAGAACTGGTTGCCCTATTCCTGAAAACTTCTTTGCTAGCTCCGAGTGGTCGCCTCCAAGCGCCCTTGTCGCGCCCTTTCTATGAACACAGCATTTACACGAGATTCCATGGACTTTGTGATCTTCTATCTTTGCTATATTGTGACTAACGTCGTATATTACTTCAAGATCACTATCTATCTTTATTTCCTCTCTTAGAATATTTCTTAATCTTTGAGTCAGAGTTGAACGGTTTGCAAATGCGAAATTTCCTGCAGCAGACATAGAATCGAAATATTGTTGTCCTTCTTTACTAAATATAGGTGCGGCAGCTAATTGCCTATCTGGTATTTCCATATTCCACTTTTCAGCATACCATGATTTTTCTTTTTTTGAGTAGTGTTGTTCAATATTTGATACATGATCCGAGCAAACCTGATGCCCCAAACCTCTAGATCCAGTGTGTATCATCGCTGTGACCTGTCCTTCACGGATTCCAAATGCTTTGGCCGCTTTTTCATCAACAATCCTATCAACAACTTGTAATTCTAAGAAGTGATTTCCCGAACCCAATGTCCCCATTGATTTACTCCCTCTCTTTTTCGCTCTTTCACCTAAATCTCTTTCATTGGTTTCTAGAACTCCATTTGATTCAATAAACTCCAGATCTCTGAATTCTCCCCAACCCATTTCAATTGCTGCATTTGCCCCCTCTGAAAGCACCATGTCAATTCCTGTGGAGTCTAATATTACTCCACCCTTACTCGTTGCTCCAGCAGGTATTGAGTCTGCTAATCTTCTTGCTAAAGATTTAGGATTAATATCTTTATATTCTACGTCAAGAGCACACAATCTTACGCCACAATTGATATCGAACCCAACTCCACCTGGAGAGATTGCTCCTCCTTCATTACCTGAATTGACATCTGTCGCAACAACTCCTCCTATTGGGAAACCATATCCAAAATGCCAATCAGCCATTGCCCAAGCATTCCCTACAATCCCATCTAATGAAGCAGTATTAGCTAACTGATTCGGAGACCTATCATCAGAATGTTCCCCTAAATGTTCTAGGTCTGCGACCATAATAGCATCTGTTTTCATCGAACCATGCTTGTTAATACGTATTCTCCCTGGTCCATCAGGTTGCAAATGTTCTCTCCACTCCCCTGACATAGACCACCGAATTAGAGCATACATTTCAATAACTCGGACAGGTCTTTCAACAATTGTATTAAAGTTGGTTCAACTATTCCGAGACATGTTAGGCAGTGCATGAGATGGTGTTTGGAGAAGTTCACATTCCGTTTTGGGAAGAATCAGGGCACTCTAGGAGGACTTGTTCTGTAACAGGTCTTTACTTTTGGACTCGAGATAAAAACAGAATAACTTCTGGAGATACAAATGAAGACCCATACACCTTCATTGGCAGTCCAATAATTGATGGTTTTCCAATGAGGGGTAAAGAACTTAAAGACTCAATGAGGTCATCGTTTTTAGATTATTTTTCAGAGAATAATCATTCTAAGATAGATCCATATCCAGTTATAGCTCGGTGGAGAGATGATATACATCTTACCATCGCAAGTATTGCTGATTTCCAACCTCATGTAACTAGTGGGCAGGTCCCTCCTCCAGCGAATCCATTATGTATTTCTCAGCCCTGTATAAGACTGACCGATGTTGCAGCAGTGGGGCGCTCGGGTAGGCACTTGACAACTTTCGAAATGATGGCTCATCATTCCTTCAATAGGCCTAATGATGGTGAGGTAATATATTGGATAGATCAATGCGTTCGTTTTTGTGATGATATGCTAGTAAATACATTTGGAATCAGTCCTTTAGAGATAACCTATGTTGAGAACCCTTGGTCTGGTGGTGGGAATGCCGGTGCAGCACTTGAAGTAATAGTCGGTGGTCTAGAATTAGCGACGCTTGTCTTTATGAATTTGGAAGAACATGACGATGGAGATATTGTCATTAAAGGATTGCGTTATCGTGAGATGGATTTACAAATAATAGATACAGGATATGGTCTAGAAAGATTTTGTTGGGCGGCAGCAGGAACTCCGACAATTTATGAAGCAATATATCCTGAGTCAGTTTCTTGGTTAAAAGAAACTATCGGTTTTGAATCAATGGTTAATGATTTAAATTTGAATGTAGATACAACTGCATTATTGTCCGAATTATCTAGGCTAGCAGGGATATTAAATATTGATGTTGGTACTGATGTTGATTCACTTTATAGCAAATTGATAGAGAGATTGAATGCTCAGAAAATTAAGATATCTGTTTCTGATTTGAAACGCCTTACAGAACCCCTTTCCTCAATTTATGCAATCCCTGACCATATGCACGCGTTATGTAATATGTTAGGAGACGGATTAATACCGAGTAATACAAAGGCTGGATATCTAGCAAGAATGCTTGCCAGAAGAGTCTGTCGAATGAAATCCGATTTAAATCTAAACGTGACTTTAGCAGAGTTGGGAAAGCATCACATAGAAAAACATCTAGAATTGAAAAACTTCACTCAAAATGAAAAAGGTATACTTTTACTACTTGAGTTGGAAGAATCTCGCTATTATGAAATGTTAAGAAAAGGTCAATCTGCTGTTAAAACTGCTCTACAGAGCATTCCAAAGAATGCAACCGAGGTCCCAGATTCAATTTTATTCAGATTATCTGAAGAAAGAGGACTTAATCCTGATATGGTAATGGCAATATCTTACGATTTAGGTTGGGAAAGTCTATCTGTTAGAGTTGGATTTTCAGCAGATATGGCTGATAGAAATGCTCGACTGACCAAAGATGCTGCGAAGATTAGAAGTAAGAATAAATTCCTTAAAGAATCATTTCCAGAAACCTCTCAAGATTATTATTTAGACACAAATCAAACAAATTTTTCAGCAGAAGTAATATATTGTGGTGAGATAAATAGCGAATATGATAAAATTTCATTTTCAAATGAAGTAATCGATACCCCCAGCCACTTTGTAATTCTGGATAGGACACTATTCTATCCCGAGGGAGGAGGTCAATTGGGTGATCAAGGGTATTTCTATCACGATGAAAATCAAAGAATTAATGTGTTAGACACTAAAGTGGAAGACGGTGTAATTATTCATTTTACAGATGGTTTCCTAAGAAATGGAAAAATTGATGCAGAAGTAGATTCTACTCGAAGAAGACAATTAATGGATCATCACACAGCAGTACATATTGTTGGAGGAGCTGCTAGGGATATTTTGGGCCCTCATATCAGACAAGCAGGATCTAATAAGGGACAAAGATATGCTAGAATTGATTTGACACACCATTCAAGAATGTCGAGAGATTTATTGGATAAGATTGAAGACAAGGCCAATGATATAGTCCAATCAAATCCTAAAGTAGAGAAGATAATTCTTGATAGGGCTGAGGCCGATGCAAGATTTGGATTCGATATATATCAGGGAGGTCCTCCAAAACATCAAGAAATTAGAATAATCAAGATTGGAGATTTTGATATTCAAGCCTGTGGAGGTACTCATCATGATGAAGCAGGTAATGTCGGAGAATTAAGGATAGTTCGCTCCAGTCAAGTCCAAGACGGAGTAGAGCGTCTGCAAATCGTGGCAGGCGATACGGCGAGGGAACATGCGAGGAAGCAAGAGCGTATACTTAGTGAAGCATCTGAGATATTAGGAGTCCAGTCAGATGACCTTCCTAAGGCAGTCATGAAGTTCTTCCAAGAGTGGAAATCTCAACAAAAAACTATTTCCAATTTAGAAGCCGAAATCGTGAGGCTGAGGACTAGTGGCGGAGGTGACGAAGCAACTCACAAAGATGGAATTAGATATGTGATAATGGAATCTTCTGGAGACTCTAAGCAATTAATGAAAATGCTCTCTGAGTTGACTCGAGATGAATCAATACCGACGTTAGCAATAATTGGCAGTAAGGATGGTGGCGGTAAAATAATTGTCGCAACTACAGAGAACACCAAGGCTTCTGAGAAGTATAATTCTGTTGAAATACTGAATGCAATTTCATCTCATATTAACGGAGGCGGAGGCGGGAGGCCTACTTTTGCCCAAGGTGGTGGCTCAAATCCAGAAGGCATCCCTGCGGCTCTCGAAGCAGCTAGAAAAATGCTAGATATTTGATAATCCATCCGTTTGATTCATGAAACTTCACTCCTTCGCAGGCCTATGTCTGAACCGGTCAAGGTGTCTAATCGTGCTTCTTCAATCGAGTATGCGATAAGAGATGTAGTAGTTCCGGCTATTGAATTAGAGGAACAGGGTCATGAGATAATTAGGCTGAATATTGGAGATCCTTTAGCATATGATGGTCTACCAACTCCTACTCATATGATTGATGAATATAAGAAAGCACTAGAAAGGCAAGACAATGGTTATGGGCCATCTTATGGATTAAATGAATTAAGAAAAGCAATCTCTGAATCAGAAATTTCTAAGGGCTGGAATTGTAAAACTGACGATGTTTATGTGACTCACGGCGTTACTGAGGCATTACAGGTTATTTTTGCAGCATTCCTTGAAGAAGGTGACACAGTGTTAGCTCCGGGTCCTCATTATCCTCCATACATGGCTTATCCACAGATGTACGGAGCCAAGACAGTAGAATATAGACTTAAATCGTCTGAAGAATGGAAAATTGATTTAGATGATATCAGTAATAAAATGAATGATTCAGTAAAATTATTAGTACTTATCAATCCAAATAATCCTACTGGGAATATAGCTTCAAGTAGTGAGATAGAAGGATTAATCGATATCGCTGAAAAGTGGCCCAATTGTACAATAGTGGCTGATGAGATTTATGATGGTTTAGCCTTCTCAGATAATTTTATCTCAGTAGCATCGCTTTCTAAGAATGTGCCAGTAATTACCTTAAATGGTGTATCTAAAGTGTATTTCGCACCAGGCTGGAGGATTGGATATATGGCTTGGCATGATCCTCATAACAAACTCAGATTAGTTAGAGACGGTGTGGAAAGAATTCTTAGAAGTCGTCTTTGCGCATCTACACCTGCACAATATGGATATCTGGCAGGTCTTTGTGGATCTAAAGACTGGCTGGATAAGCATCGTAAATTAACTGAAGAAAGAATGAATTTTTGTCTTAAAAGAATAAATGAGATTGATGGTCTTTCATGTGAAAGTCCCAAAGGAGCATTCTATTTATTTGTTAAATTAACTAATCCAGAACATCAAAGAAATGATAAGAAATGGGTCCTAGATTTATTGCATCAGGAACATGTATTGGTTGTACATGGGTCAGGTTTCTCTCCTGAATTCGGTGCAGGCCATTTTAGAATGGTCTGTTTACCTCCTATTCCTGTACTTGAAGAGGCATTCCGAAGAATTGAAAGATTCTTGAGTAGTTGATATCATGAGGTTTTTTGGTAATAAAAATCAGGAAGAATCTCTAGTCGTGGGAATTAAAAAACGATGGATTCCTAGTAATTGTGGTTTAATTTTAGATTCTCAAAATTTCTTCCATCCTGTTTGGAGAGTAGATTCAATTGTTTTTGATTTATTTATATCAGGGATCGAAAAAAGGAGCGGTCTTAGTTTAGGTCGACGCTTGGCCCATGCTTCATCGGAGTCAGAGGAATGGATATCTACAGTTTCTAGAGCTTCATTCCCCAAAGGTAGAAATCTCGATAGATGGAAAAAAACAAGAAACGATTGGTTAGAAAGAGGTATAGGGAATTTTGAATTAATAGATGATGCTGATGAAATTAGATTTCTACTAAAATACCCACTCAACGGTCCTTTATGTTCAGGTATTTTTTCTGCCAATTGGGAAAAAGCTACTGGTAAGAGGCATAGATTTAGATGGAATCAGAATAAATCTGAAAGTTTAATTTTAATGATGTCTGAAGATGATATTGAGATACCTAAACCAAGTGAGATGCCATTATCATGGTTTCATAAGAAACCAGAAATTCTAACTGATAATTTTCATGATTTCTGGGATTCCTTGGAAGTTGTATCGGAAAAATATTGGTCAATGATGGGTAGAAGATTTGCAATGATTAATCAGGACATGATACTTCGTTTCGAGAACTATTTTCTGCCATATTTGGATGAGATATATGAGGTGCGTAATGACTGTTATCAATGGGATAAAATCGATGAAGAAAGAAGTTTATTATGGAGTATTCTTTCTGATACTATTAGAGAAATATTCTATGAACAAGGTCATCACGTGTTGATTTCTGAAAGTGAAGATTGGATTAATGTTAGTAAGCGACATTTAGCGAAACAGGGTATTGGAAAAATAGACCGTGTTAAGTTTATTGATGATTTTGGAGGCATAGAAATTTCTTTTAGTTCATGTTACCATCCTGCATTGTTTTGTGGTATAATGAGTGGTTGTTGGGAGAGGGCAAATGGTCGTAGTGTGAGGTGTTTCTTTTCTTCTGAAAATAATTGTAATATTGTTAGATTAGTCCCTTTAAATGAAATTTCTTCATGAGTAATTTCAGCACATCAGTGATGAAACATTATATCATATCTTGGAGTCAACTGTACGCCCCCTAGGGGGCGCGAGGTGATTATTTGGCTTTGACACACAACCAATATGCCGTTGCAGCCATCGCTGCAACCTTGATTTTAGCAGGATTTTACACAATTATTGGAGCAGGTTTAGCTACAGTATCTGGATGGGAAGATGGTTCTGCCGATATAGAAACTTCAGATGATGAGAATCATATTGAAGGTAAAGATACAGATGGCGATGGATTACCGGATAGGATGGAACAAACACTCTACGGTACTGATTGGAGACTTTCAGATACAGATAATGACGGTTTAGAAGATGGTTGGGAGATTGATAA
>Ga0208410_1001211_pt1 | contig 13568 bp, 11 predicted proteins | sample ETN02SmetaG_3_FD_185787 | JGI IMG/M metagenome (GOLD analysis project Ga0208410, IMG submission 185787) | Marine microbial and viral communities from oxygen minimum zone, Eastern Pacific Ocean - ETNP2014F10-02SV257 (SPAdes) (version 2) | ecosystem: Environmental > Aquatic > Marine > Oceanic ... | reverse complement strand
AACTCCATAAACTTTTAAATATTCCTTAGCTGCAGACGCTAAAACCACTCCTGGTGTATCGTTATTTCCAAAAACAATTGGTCTTTCTATTGACCCTGATGAAATTATTACTTCTTTTGCTCTAATGTACCAAAGTCTTTGTTTTGGAGTATATTTTTTTGATTTTGGTAAATGATCACTTAATCTTTCTGACATGACAAGCATATTGTGATCATAGTAACCAAAAACTTGAGCTCTATTTTTAACTATCACATTAGGCATTTCTTTAAGCTCACCTATTATTTTGTCTGCCCAATCTTTTCCATTTTGATTTCCAATGTTCACTTCACTAGTTAACAAACTTCCACCAAATCTTGGTTTATCTTCAGCTAAAATTACTCTTGCGCCATTTTTTGCTGAAGAGTATGCGCTTGCTAAACCAGAAGGACCTGAGCCTGTAATTAATAGGTCGCAATATTCATATTTATGTTCATATCTTTCATTGTCATGTTTTGTAGATGCAACTCCAAATCCAGCTGCCTTTCTAATAAATGGCTCATAAATTTTGTACCAAAAGCTCTTGGGCCACATAAACGTTTTGTAATAGAAGCCTGCTGGGAAAAATTTGTTTAAAAAATTATTTATTGCTCCAATATCAAAATTTACACTTGGCCAACAATTTACACTTTTTGCTTCTAATCCTTCAAAAAGTTCCTGTTCAGTTGCTCTAACATTTGGCTCTGTTTCGTTATTTCTATATAACTGAACTATGGCATAGGGTTCATCAACTCCTGCTCCAAAAAAACCTCTTGGTCTATGATACTTAAAACTTCTTCCAATAAGATGAACACCATTTGCAATTAATGCAGAAGCAAGTGTATCTCCCTCATAACCAAAATATTTTTTTCCATTAAATTTAAAAGAAATTTTTTTATTTCTATTAATTAAACCTATTTTATCTAATCTAAATTCTTGTGACATAACTAAATATCTTCATTAGCCTTTGATGTTTTAAAAATTTCGTGTGTTGCTGTATCTCTTTCGACTTTAATCCATTGTCTACATCCTGAAATATGATGCCAAAGCTCTACATGTTTTCCTCTTGGACTTTTTCTTAAATATACAAAAGTATCCCACTCCTTATCTGGCACTTCTTTATTTAACTCAGGTCTTTTAACTGTTCCATCTCCACCATATGAAAATTCATTTTGTGATCTTAATCCGCAATGTGGACATTTAATATGTAGCATTTATGAAATCCAAGTTTTTGTACCAAGGCCTTTTTCATCAATTAAATGACCAGTATTAAATCTATTTAAACTAAATCCAGAATTTAATTCATGAACTCTATCTTGGGCTATTGTGTGAGCAAAAGTCCAACCAGACACAGGTGTTGCTTTAAAACCTCCGTAACACCAACCACAATTTAAATATAAACCTTCAATATGAGTTTTATCTATTATTGGAGAACCATCCATTGACATATCCATGATACCTCCCCAAGTTCTTAACATTTTAAGTTTACTTAGAAATGGAAGCATTGCGATTCCTTCAGTTAAAACATGTTGTAAAGTCGGTAGATTGCCTCTTTGAGCATAACTATTGTATCCATCCAAATCTCCCCCCATTACCATTTCTCCTTTGTCTGATTGACTACAATAGAAATGTCCAGCGCCAAAAGTAACAACATGATCTAATATTGGTTTAATTGGTTCTGAAACACATGCTTGTAACAAGTGAGTTTCTATTGGTAACTTTATGTTTAACATTTCAGCAAGAATTGATGTGCTTCCTGCCACACATAATCCTATTTTTTTTGCTTTAATATTTCCTCTTGATGTTTTAATTCCTTTTATTTTTCCATTAACCACATCAAATCCATTTACTTCACAGTGTTGAATAATATCTACACCCATTGAGTCTGCTTGTCGTGCATAACCCCAAGCAACAGCATCATGTCTAGCAGTTCCTCCACTTGGTTGCATTAAAGCACCAAAAATTGGAAATCTTACATTTTCAGAAAAATCTAACACTGGAACTAATTTTTTTACTTCTTCTCTTCCTAAAAGCACAGCATCAATTCCATTTAATTTCATAGAATTTCCTCTTCTTGCATAAGCATTCATTTGTGCATCTGAGTGAGCAAGATTAATTATTCCTCTTGGAGAATACATCACATTAAAATTTAGATCCTGACTCATACTTTTCCATAAATCCATACCTTTTTCATAGAACATGCCATTCTCATCGTGCATATAATTTGATCTAAGAATTGTTGTATTTCTCCCAACATTTCCTCCTCCTATCCATCCTTTTTCAACGATGGCGATATTTCTAATATTGTGTTCTTTGGCAAGATAGTAAGCAGTAGCCAAACCATGGCCACCACCACCTATAATTATAACGTCATACTCGGCCTTTGGGGTTGGATCTTTCCAAGCTACTTCCCAATCTTTATGGCCTTTGAAAGCATTTTTTATAAGGCTGAAAACAGAATATTTTTGCATATTATATTTTGTTAAGTGTAATTTATTTCTTTAAAAATTAAATAATAAAGTATAGAAATCTCAACCATAATTACAAACTTTAATAAGATTGAAAATGGGCGCAGTTAAATCTGATATTGAGATAGCTAGAAAAGCGAAAATGCGTCCTATTAAGGATATTTTAGCTAAAATTAAAGTACCAGACACAAATAAAGCTTACAGTCCTATGGGACGTCATATTGCAAAAATCAATTTAAAATACCTTGAAACTATAAAAAGTAAAAAAGATGGTCACTTAATTTTAGTAACCGCAATAACTCCAACTCCAGCGGGTGAAGGTAAGACTACAGTATCTGTTGGTTTAAGTGATGGTTTAAATAAAATTGGAAAAAAATCGATAGTTTGTTTGAGAGAGCCAAGTCTTGGTCCTTCTTTTGGTATGAAAGGTGGTGCAGCAGGCGGTGGTTATTCTCAAGTTGTTCCAATGGAACAAATAAATTTACATTTTACTGGTGATTTTCATGCAATAACTTCAGCTCATAATCTTTTATCTGCATTAATAGATAATCATATTTATTGGGGCAATAAACTTGATATCGATGATAAAAAAATTGTTTGGAAAAGAGTTATGGATATGAATGATCGTGCGTTAAGGGCAATAAATATAAATACAAAAGGTGCGTCTAAAAATTTCCCAAGAGAAGATGGTTTTGACATTACGGTAGCTTCTGAAGTTATGGCTATATTTTGTTTATCCAATAATTTAAAAGACCTTGAAAAAAAAATTGGAAATATAACTATTGCTTACAGAAAAAATGGAAAACCAGTTTATGCGAAAGATTTAAATGCTCATGGCCCTATGACTGTGCTATTAAAAGAAGCAATAAGACCAAATGTAACTCAAACTTTAGAAAATAATCCAGCTTTTATTCATGGAGGTCCTTTTGCAAATATAGCTCACGGATGTAATTCAGTTATAGCAACTAAATCAGCTTTAAAACTATCAGACTACGTAGTAACTGAAGCTGGTTTTGGTGCGGATCTTGGTGCGGAAAAATTTTTAGATATTAAATGTAGAAAAGCAAATCTAATACCAAGTTGTGTTGTGATAGTTGCTACAGTTAGAGCTTTAAAAATGCACGGCGGTGTTGAAAAGGAAGATTTAAAAAAAGAAAATATACAAGCCGTAAAAAAAGGATTAGTTAATCTTGAAAGACATATAAATAATATCAAAAAATTTGGAATAAACCCTGTTGTTGCTATAAATCATTTTGTTTTAGATACAAAAGCTGAAATTAAAATTATATCTGATTTTTGTAAAAAGTTGAATGTAGAAGTCAGTGAATGTACTCATTGGGCAAATGGTGGAAAAGGCACAAAAGATTTAGCAAAAAAAGTTGTAGAAATATGTAAAAAATCGAAAAAAAATAATTTTAAATTTTTATATAATGAAAAAGAAACTTTGTGGAATAAAATAGAAACAATAGCTAAAGAAATTTATAAAGCCAGCAAAATTACAGCAGATGAAAAAGTTAAAGAAGAACTGATAAAATTTGAAAAAAATGGTTATGGAAAATTACCAGTTTGTATAGCAAAAACTCAGTACAGTTTTTCGATTGATCCAAAACTCAAAGGAGCGCCTTCGGGTCATGAAATTCCAATTAGAGAAGTAAGACTCTCTTCTGGAGCCGAATTTATAGTTGTTATTTGTGGATCAATCATGACTATGCCGGGTTTACCAAGAGTTCCTGCTGCAGATTCTATTAAAATAAATAATAAAGGTGAGATTGACGGGTTATTTTAATTAAGCAGCAGATTTTAAATAATTTAACCAATTTTTTAACTCTAACATTCTAGAATCTTTTTCTGAAACTTTAATTTCTTCTTCAATAAAATTTATGTGATCTTGTATTTCCTTTTCATCTTTAAAACATTTTCTGACATTTATTAATCTATCTTTTCTAAATTTAATTAAAGTAATCATTTTATGATATGTAATTTCTGGGTGATACTGCAAACCCCACACGTCACTTATTCCGGATTTAAAGTGAATACTTTGTATTTTGTTGATTTTATTTGATGCCAAATGGTTTGCTCCTTTTGGCAAAGTAACTACTTCATCAAAATTAAAAGCTGGTGAATTAAATTTTTTATTTTTTGATTTATACAATGGATGATTTAAACCATTTTCATTAATTTCAATATCTTTAGCTATACCGATATGTGCACCATTGGATGATTTTTTAACTTCACCACCTGCTGCTGTAACTGCAACCTGCATTCCCCAGCATATTGCTAGAATATTTTTAATATTTTTAAAACATTCTCTCATAAAAGAAATTTGTCTTCGGATTTCAATACAATCATTATAAATATTTAAGCTGCTACCTCCCCAAATTAATCCCTGATATTTTTTAATATTAGGTAATATTTTATCAAAACTTTTTTCTGCACATGGGTTAAACACGTCAATGTTTAGATCGTTAGTGTAATATGAAAGACTTTCTTTTAAACTTTCTGCATGAGTTGGAATTCCTGAATTTTTAAAATTTTCATTCTCCTTTTGCAAATTTCCTTCGACAACTAATAAATTTAAATTCTTCATTAAAATAATTTCCCAGATATACTATGTTCGTATAAAATTTTCATATCGTCAATCGTCATTTTCTTCGGATTAGTGGTTGTAGATGGGTCTTCTAAAGCCATTTTTGATAATTTATCTAAATTAATTTTTTTTACATCGATAACTTCTGAAAGTTTATGTGGAATATTAAGTTTTTTTCTTAAGTCTAAGACCCAGTTTAAAAAACTTTGAAAGTTTTTTTCTAAATTAAGATAATCACAAATTGAAATAATTCTACCTTCTATTAAAGCTTTATTAAAAGTCAGAACATAAGGCATAAAAATTGCATTTGATAAACCATGATGAACATTAAATTGCGCATTTACAGGATGACTTAAAGAATGAATTGCACCTAAACCTTTTTGAAAAGCGGTTGATCCCATACTTGCTGCTGCTAATAAATCTGCTCTTGCCTCTAAATCTTTTCCATTATTTACAGCTTTTATTAATGATTTTTTTATCAATTTCATTCCTTCGATAGCTATACCGTCTGCCATTGGATGAAAACCGGGTGCACAAAAAGCTTCCAAGTTATGTGCTAAAGCATCCATTCCTGTGGCAGCTGTTAATCTTGGAGATAAGTCAACTGTCAAAACTGGATCTAAAATAACAACTGAAGGCAAAAATTTTGGATGAAAAATAATTTTTTTTATTCCTGTTTTATTATTAATAATTGCTGAGGCACGTCCAGTTTCCGATCCGGTACCAGCTGTAGTAGGAACGGCAATAATTGGAGCAATATTTTTTTCATTTGCTCTTTTCCAGTAATCTCCTATATCTTCGAAATCCCATATAGGTCTAGACTGTGCCGACATAAAAGCTATAGCTTTACCAACATCTAACCCACTGCCTCCTCCAAAAGCAATAACTCCATCACATTTATTTTTTTTAAATTCTAAAACTCCTTCTTCTACATTTTCTCCTATAGGGTTTCCGGAAAAATTTGAAAAAATAGCTAAATTTGTAAATTTTTTTTTAACCTCTAAAATAATAGTTTTAGTCATTTCAAGATTTATAAGATCTTTATCTGTTACAAATAATGGGCTTGAAATTTTCAAATTTTTACAGGCCTCTGATAAATCTTTAATTCTATCTTCTCCTACCCATACAGAAGTGGGGTAATTCCAATTAGTTTTCATAATAAAATATTATTGTAATTTTTACTTTTTTGTTAGTAAAATACATTTATAAATTTGTGTTTAAATGAGGAAAATTCAATGACAAAAGTAGCTATTATTGGAACAGGACCTTGTGGTCTTTCAATGCTAAGAGCTTTCGAACAAGCCGAAAAAAAAGGTGAAAAAATTCCTGAAATAGTTTGTTTTGAGAAACAGGATGATTGGGGAGGATTGTGGAATTATAGTTGGAGAACTGGATCTGATCAATATGGTGATCCTGTTCCTAACAGTATGTATAGATATCTATGGTCCAATGGTCCTAAAGAGTGTTTAGAATTTGCCGACTATTCTTTTGATGAACATTTTGGAAAACCCATTCCATCTTTTCCACCAAGAGAAGCTTTATATGACTACATAATTGGTAGAGTTAAAAAAGGTAAACTAAAAAATAAAGTAAAATTTAACACTAGTGTTTCTAGTGTAGTTTATAATGGAAATAATTTTGAGATCACGTGTCATGATAAAAAAAATGATAAATTTTTAAAAGATGTTTTTGATTATATAGTAGTTTCTACTGGTCATTTCTCTGTTCCATTTATTCCAGAATATCCAGGAATGAAATCTTTCCCGGGAAGAATATTACATTCACATGATTTTAGAGATGCAGAAGAATTCAGAGGTAAAAATGTTATTGTTTTAGGAAGTAGTTATTCAGCTGAAGATGTTGCCCTTCAATGTCACAAATACGGAGCTAAAAGTGTAACTATAGGCTATAGACATAACCCAATGGGATTTAAATGGCCTAGCGGAGTAAAAGAAGTTCATTATTTAGACAGACTAGATGGAAATAAAGCAATCTTCAAAGATGGCCATAAGCAAGATGCTGATGCAATAATTTTATGTTCTGGTTATCTTCATCATTTCCCCTTTTTATCTGAAGACTTAAAATTAAAAACTAGAAATAGATTGTATCCACCAAAACTATATAAAGGTGTTGTTTGGCAAAATAATCACAGATTATTTTATTTGGGAATGCAAGATCAGTTTCATACATTTAATATGTTTGACTGCCAGGCCTGGTATGCAAGAGATGTAATAATGGATAAAATTAAACTCCCAAATAGTTCAGAAATTGAAAAAGATATAAATAAATGGGTTGCTATGGAAGAAAAATTAGAAAATCCTGATCAGATGATAGACTTTCAAACTGAATATACTAAGGAATTGCACGAGTTATCTGATTATCCAAAAATTGATTTTGAATTGATTAGGAAACATTTTAAAGAATGGGAGCATCACAAAGTAGAAGATATTATGACATACAGAAATAAGTCATTTTCTTCACCAGTTACTGGATCAGTTGGACCAATACATCACACTCCATGGGCAACAGCAATGGATGACTCTTTAAAAACTTTTTTAGATCAATCAAAAAAATAAATTTTATTTATAATCTTATATTTAATTTTTTATTTTTTAAGATAGTTTTCAATAAATTGGTCATCAAAGGAATTTTTTTTTTATTTATTTTTTTCAATATATATGGTGCTATCTCTCTAGCAAGTTGTTCTCCTTCAACTGTATCTTTAGGCATAAATTTTTTTTTTGCTTTTTTAAATGTAAATCCTTTTCCTAAATAACTTCCCATTTTACTATTTCTTCCTCCTGCCGCACTAACATATAAATCACCTACTCCTGCAAGTCCTAGAGTTGTTGTTTCTTTTCCTTTAAAATATTTAGTTAAATATTTCATTTCAATTATTGATTTTTGAAATAAACCTGATGACGTATTTAAACTCTGACCCGCTCCTATTATCATTGCATATATATTTTTTATTGCAGAACATATTTCTACACCAATAACATCGTTAGAAAATTCTATAACGTAATATTTTGTAGAAATCATCTTGCCTATTTGTTTCGCTATTTTAATATTTTTATTGGCTAAAATTACACTTGTTTGATTTTTTCTTGCTAATTCCTTGGCCAAACAAGGACCTTTTAAAACTGAAATATTCATTCCATTATAATTCTTTTTTAATTGTTCTGAGATCGTTAGAATTTTATTATATTTTTTTTCGTATTTTAATCCTTTAGTAAGTACTAATATTGGATTTTTTAATTTTAACTTTTTTATTTCTTTACTAATAAAATCAATACCTGAAAGGCTTAAAGCAATTACAATTAAATCAAATTTTTCTTTCAATAAATCAGTGGAAAATTTTCTAAATTTTAAACCTTTTGGAAGGTTTATTCCTAAACTTGAATGAAATTTTTTTTTTGAAGATAAGTCTTTAATAAAAATTTTACTATAAGGTTCTGTAATAGTAACTTTATTTTTATTTTCTAAGCAAGGAATTGTAAATGCTGAACCCATTGCTCCACCGCCAATGACTAATATTTTTTTCATTTTTAATCTATGCCAAGATGTTTTTTTCTTTTTTCTACCCAAGTTCGAATTAAATTATCAAATATCAAACCTATAAAAGCAACACAAATACCAAGTACTAATCCTTTTCCCCCACCTGCTTTATCAGATAAAGCTTTTAGAATATATTGCCCTAAATCTTCTGTTCCAATAAATGCTCCTATAATTACCATAAACAAAGCAAATACGATTGTTTGATTTAAACCAAGCATCATGTGAGGAAATGCTAAAGGAAATTCTATTTTGAATAATCTTTGTAATTTAGTTACACCTGACATTGTAGCTGCATCATGCAAACCAGCTGGAACACTTCTTAATCCTTCAATAGTATACCTTGTGGCAGGTATAGTTGCATAAATAATAACTGCAATTAATACTGATGTATCTGTAATTCCAAAAAGCATCATTACCGGAATTAAGTATACAAACGAAGGAAACGTTTGAAAAATATCACAAACTGCCAACATAAAATTTGTGGTATATTTGTTTTGTTGGCATAAAGTTCCAACAACAAATCCGATTGTAGAAGATATAATAACCCCAAAAGTTGCCATGTAAGTTGTAACTAAAGCTCTATCCCACCACGGGCTTAGAGCTATAAATAATGCTAACGCGCCCACTGTAAAAGCTGAACGAATTCCACCAATAATATACCCTGCTCCAACAACTAATACTAAAGTAGCAACTGCTGGCATTCTTAGGTATAAAGCTCTCATTGGTTGAAGAACTTCTACTATTAACCAAGTGTTAAATATTTTTAAAGTTTGAAAAAAAGTATCCCAAATCCAATCAACACCTTTATTCCAAAAGTCTGCAGTCGATATTCCTTTATTGTGAGGTACCTCATATAAATAATTATAACCATCTTTAAGATAAAAAGAACCAATGTAAGCAAGTACCGCTCCAATCAATACTGCGCCAGCAAAAAACAATGTATTTTTATAACGTTGAAAAAACGTCAGATTACCAAAATAGTCTTCTTGTTTATTTGCCCAAGCTAAGGACATTTTATCTAGCAGGATTGCAATCAAGCTAATACATAAACCAGCTTCTAATGCTAATCCAATATTCAGTTGGTTTAAGGCTAACAATAAATTCCATCCTAATCCTTTAGCGCCAATAAAAGCTGCAATAACTGCCATAGAAAAACACACCATAATGACCTGGTTTACTCCAATTAAAATATCTCTTCTAGCGGTTGGAATTAATACTTTGGTCATCAGTTGCCAATTATTACATCCGCTCATTTTCCCAGCCTCAATAACTTCAGGAGGAACAGCTCTAAGACCTAATAAAGTTAATAAGATCATTGGAGGGATAGCAACAACCATTGTTATAATAACTGCAGCGTGATCTCCAATTCCAAAGAGAACCATTGCAGGAACTAGAACTGCATACTGTGGCATAGTCTGCATTACTAAAAGAATTGGATATAATGCTTTCTCAACACGTTTGCTCTTGAACGCCATAATACCTAAAGTCAAACCAAAAATAAAAGAAAGTGGCGCTGCCACTAATATAAAAGATAAGGTTTGCATTGAAGGTTTCCATTGACCAAATACGGAAATGTAAATCATTACTAAGCCAGCAAATATAGCTAAGCCCTTGCCACTCAGTTTGTAACCTAATATCGCAGCACTTGCTGCAACAATTGTCCAAGGTAAACCTGGCAGTTCTGCCCAAGGATTTTTATCTATCCAGTCCCAACTGGTAAATGCCACAACTGTCTCAACACCTCCTAATAAAATTTCTCTAATTAATTCAATTAGAAATGTCATAGATGCAGTTATATTTCTTGTTATTTGTAGTACTAATGGTCGAGTTTTAAATTCTTGAGTGTCTTCATTCCAAAATTCCATTGGCATCCACTCATTTAATAAGAAAAATAAAGCGTCATTTATCCAAATTGGCAACCATCCAAGTAAAGGAGGTAATCTCCAAAGTGTGTCAAATGCGTAATACCTTACTTCTTTGCCGAATAACGTGTAAGTACTTTGATTTGGGTCTTTAATAAATTCAGCTTGACCTCTTATAAATTTGTAGGTTTCAGGAACATCAATTGCAAAACATAAAGCAAAAAAAACAATTAATAAAAACAACCATTGAAATAATTTTGGATATTTTTTTAATAATTCCATATTTTAATCGTTATTCTTTCTTCCTCCAAAAACAGTATGAATTATTTTTGAAGGTTGAACAGTTCCAACAATTTTATTATTTTCATCTGTTACACCTACTGATTTTTCTTGAGTTAAAATCTTTTCAGCTACATTTTCAATTATTTCATTTTTTGAAACTTTTAAATCACTCAAATTCTCGGTAGTTGGTGCATCCATTATATCTTCTATTATTAAAACTTTTTCTCTTGGAACTTCTTCAGTAAATTTTTTTACATATTCTGTTGCTGGATTTAATACAATATTAGCTGGAGTATCTAGTTGTTCAATTATTCCATCTTTCATAATAGCTATACGATCAGCAAGTTTTAAAGCTTCATCAAAATCATGTGTAATAAACATAATTGTTTTTTGCAATTTTGCTTGAAGTCTTAAAAATTCGTCCTGCATTTCTTTTCTAATTAATGGATCTAATGCAGAAAAAGGTTCGTCTAAAAACCAAATATCAGGTTCAACAGCTAATGATCTAGCAATACCTACTCTTTGTTGTTGGCCGCCTGAAAGTTCTCGAGGAAAATAATTTTCTCTTCCGTCAAGCCCAACTAGTTTAACCATATCCATTGCCTTATTGATGCTATCTTGAGTTTTAACTCCCTTAATTTGAAGTGGAAAAGCAATATTTTCCAAAACTGTTTTGTGAGGAAGTAGGGCAAAACTTTGAAAAACCATCCCCATTTTATTTCTTCTAAGTTCAATTAATTCTTTATTTTTTAATGAGAGTAAATCTTGTCCTTCTATGTAAATTTTTCCATCAGTTGCGTCTGTTAATCTAGAAATGCATCTTAGTAATGTAGATTTTCCTGATCCTGATAATCCCATTACAACTAGCATTTCTCCTTTTGAAACTTCAAAAGAAGCATTATTCACACCTACTATACATCCATTTTCTTGAAATTTTTTTGCGTCTACATTTCCATTTGCTTCCTGAAGCATTTTTTTAGCATTTGCCCCAAAAATTTTGTAAACAGACTCACATTTTATTACCGCATCAGTCATAATCTTTTAATAAGTTATACGAAATTTAATATAAATAATATCTATATAATTGTTGTTTTTCCTCCCTAAAAATTTTTAATAAAATAAACTCTGGTATCAATGCCGGTACTTAAAAAACTTAAAACTTCTCCAGTAACTGCTGCCTTTTTATTTACACCAACATTATTTCCACTTACAGTGTAACCAGCAAAACATTTTTTTTTCTCTTTGTCCCATTTAACAAATGTTTCATCAATTTTATTACCATTAATATTATATAATTCATAAGCTTCATAATTTAAAAAATGAGCAGCCATAATAGCACGTTGAGGAATAAGTTTTGTTGCATTGCAAACTGCCTCGTATAGTTCTTCGGTTAATTTATAATTATCAGTTCCATCAAAGGTTACTAGAATACCTGATGGAAGTTTTGAAATCAGTTCATTCAATTTTTTTTCTTGTGCAATTCTTTCCTCTTCTAGTTTCATTTTTCTAATTAATTCATCACCCCCACCCCAAAAAATATTTAAAATAGCAAAGGATAAAATTACAATAATTGTTAGAGTAACAAGGCCACCAAACTGTCTAACTGGCTCAGGTAATTCTCTTAATTTATTTAAATATGTATATTGTGGCATTATTTTAATTATTCTTGTAGTTTTCCGTTTTTCCAAGTTCCTATTTTTTCTTTTCCATCTGACCAAGTAAACTTTCCTTTTCCATTCATAAAACCGTTGGCCCACTCACCTTCATAAGTTGCACCGTTTGGAAAAGTTAAAATTCCTTTACCGCTCCACTCACTGTTTTTAAATTCACCTTTATAAATATATCCATTAGGCCAAATTTCAGTTCCTTGACCATGTTTTTTTGTACCTACCCAATTCCCTTCGTAAGTAGTTTTGTCTGTATAGGTCCACTTACCAAAACCATTTTCACAATCTCCTTCACAACCTGTTTTTCGAGCTGATACTGAAGTTGTAATTAAAAGACTTAAAATTATATAAAAGATATATTTTTTCATTTTTATATTTTACACAAAATTAAATAAAAAAAAATCCCCCCCAACTTTGTTGGGAGAGATTTTAATTTATTAACTTTTACCCTTACTTAGTAAAAGCTTGCCAAACGCTCTTATTATCAGCTAACCATTTTTTAGCTGCATCTTCGTGAGTCATTTTGTCAACGTCAACTAAAGCTGCCATTGCACCAATTTGACCTGTAGAAAATGAAAGCTTCTTAAACATAGCCGCTGCTTTTGGATGAGTTTTTGGAAAGTCTGCATTAACAGCTTTTTTCAAATAACCATCTGGTGAACCACATTTTCCATCTCCACCATCTTCTGGTCTACAACCAGCAGTGTAAGGAGGGAAGTCTATAAATGTAAAACCAGCACCATCTGTAAAGTTTGGTGTCCAGTTAAAAATGATAGTTCCTCTGTCTTCTTTTTTAGCAGCTGCTAATTCTGCCCAAAGTGCATCTGCACTTCCAGCAAATTTAACTGTCCAAAGATCTCCTAATCCTAAAGCATCAATTCTTTGAGGTATTAAGTCTCCGTGCCAAGTTTGCGGTCCTTCTAACATTCGACCTTTTCCACCTGAGTCAGGTGTTACAAAGTTTTTAGCACAATCTTTATTTTTTAAAGCAGTCCAATCTGGTAGACCAGGACATTTTGCAGCAACCCAATTTGGATATCCCATATCCTCAAGAGTTCTTGCTTCATGATCTCCCCAGTCTAGTAAACCACCTTTATCAAGAGCTGTAGTAAATGATTTACCAAAAGCA
>Ga0208410_1001210_pt1 | contig 13569 bp, 7 predicted proteins | sample ETN02SmetaG_3_FD_185787 | JGI IMG/M metagenome (GOLD analysis project Ga0208410, IMG submission 185787) | Marine microbial and viral communities from oxygen minimum zone, Eastern Pacific Ocean - ETNP2014F10-02SV257 (SPAdes) (version 2) | ecosystem: Environmental > Aquatic > Marine > Oceanic ... | reverse complement strand
GCGGTACGTCGCCGCCATGACGTCGGCGTCGTCTCGAGACGCGTTCGCGCGAGATGTCCTCGCCGTGCTCGCCGCGTGGGACGATTGGTGTCTCTTCGCCGACGATTTCGCTCGAGATTTAAAACGTTCCTTCCTCGGCGGCGCCACCGCCGCGTAGACCCTCGCGTAGTAGCTCGTAATAGCATCCAGACGCGCGCCGCGCGGTTCACGCCTCGGCGTCCCGACGTCGTTATCCACTGCCGCCCTCACACCGAGCCTCCCGATGCTCACCCACGCCGCCGCTCGCGCGCCCTCGCGCGCGCCCGCGCGTCACCCGACGCGTTCCCACCGTCACCCCAGACGCGTCCACCGCCTCGCGCAGCTCGTGGACGAGTCCGCGCAGTCGACCGAGTACTCCATCAAGCTCACCGCCGAGGAGGCTCGCAAGTGTCTCAAGTTTGACGCGCTCGTCGTCGCGGACAACGAGCGCGCCATCTTCGTCTCCGGCGTCGCCCGCGAGTCCGACTGCGAACGATGCGGCGTCGTCCCGGGCCAGCGTCTGCGCGCGCTGACGAACCCGGTGGACAAGAGTAAACTCTGGGTGGTTGGGGACGCGGAGCGGCTCGCCTTCGTCAAGGATGCGATTCGGTCGACGAGGGCGGAGGAGATGGTGCTCGTGCTCGAAAAGGAGGTGAGCGTGACGTCAGAGATGGTCAAAGCGGCGATGACGGAGGAAGAGCGGGAGGAGGAGGCGCTGGCGGCGGCGAGGGCCAAGGCGCGTAACGAAACGCCGGCGGGTCGCCGCGCGGACAACGGGAGAAAGATCGAGGACAGACCCGACCTTTACTCGGACAAGTGGCAAGGGGACGAGTACGTGGGCGATGGGTTTTGGAACGAGTTGACGGTGGGGATCGCGATCGCGGTGGCGGTACCGCTCGTCATCGTGGTCTTGGCGGCGACTACGAGGGGGACGCTTTGGGACACGGCGGGCTACTTTTAAGCGAGAGAGGCGGTGCCGTACGTCTTTGGTTTGTATTTAATTGAAGAAGAAACAATCGTTCGTGACTTCAACGTGTCTATCGCTGCGCCGCGGCGCCGTATTTCGCGGACGGAATCGTGCCTCGCTCCTCGAACGCCTTCATGTCGTCCGGGGGCAGACCCGTGCCCGTGACTTCGTTGCCGACGGAGACCCAGTAATCGCGCAAGTTGTTTTTACGCGCGAAAATCTCCAAGTATCGTCCGTTCGGCACGAGTTCCTCGATGAGTTCGTAAATCTCGGTCGGCTTTTGCGATTGCCCGCGACGCGGGGCGAAGATGATGTCGCTTCCGATCGCTTTATCCTTCATCCCCGGCGGCGCGTCGCCGCGTCTCGCCACGAGACACACCTCCTTGGCGTGTTGCAGATAAAATCCGTGCGACTTGGCTAATCGTCGAGAGTTGGTCACCTTGACCCACACGATCTCATCGACGAGTTCATATCCCCACTTCTTAAACTGATTCAAACACCACTGATACTTGGCGTTGATGACCCACACGAAGAGTAAACCGTTCTTTTGCAACTGCGGCAATGGCAAATCCGCGATGTGCTGATCCGTCAACTGCGAGTACCCCAAACTCACCCCACGCGTCGGATTCGCCGTCGCCAACTGCCAAGGCGGGTCCATCATGATGACATCAAACTGTTCGTGCTCGTACATCGGTTTCCAATCGTACGTCGTGACGTTGGCGTGCACCGGAATGCACTGCGGCGGCACCATCCACTCTCTCGGATCGATGTCGTCAATGTTACCCAACTCTTCGTCATCCTCCGCGTTCGTCTCACCGTTCGTCCCGCTCGCCGCTCGCACGTCTTCGTACTCAAACGCATCGGTACCACCGACGGCGGCACCTCTGGAGACGATCTCCGCGCGCAACGCCTCGGCGCTCGCGCGAAACTTCGCGATCTCGGCATCCAGCGCCTTGTCATCCAATCCCTCCCACGTCTCCGGTTTCACGTTCACGAGTGCGTCCAGCGCGGCGTCATCGATGAGTGTCACCTCTCCACTCTTCGTCGGCGTCGTCGACGCCGCGCCGACCGCCGACCGTCGTCCCGCGGGGGCGTTTTTCTTTGCGATCGCCATGGCGTCCGCGAGCGCGCGCGCAAAGTGACGAAACGACGACGAACAGCACGCGCACGGACGTCGCTCGCGCGCGGTCGGCGCCGTCTTCGGCGACGCGTTGAGTCGCGTCGAGTCGAGTCGCGTCTCCGTCGTCTCGCGCGCCGAGGCGCACAGTGCGGCGATCGAGACGATGAGATCTTTGACAGCTCGTTTTCAAATTTCAAATTCCGCGCGCGCGAAGAGACTCTCGGCGCGTCACTCAACGTGTTCTCCGCCGCCCCGGCCCTCCGAGAACTCGCGCGAGGAGGCGGATGCGAGTTTTTCGATGTTTTTACTGACGTGCGTCACGCCTCCGACGATGCCGCGATCTTTGACGGCGTTGGTGAAGTCTTTAAAGTCGTCGGCGATGGAGCGCTCGAGTTGTTTCGCGCGCGCGAAGAAGGAGGCGCCGCCGCCCGAGGAGGAGGCGGATTGGCGAGGCGGTTCCGTGCGCGGTGGGAGCGCGAAACCGGTGCCGAAACCGAGGATGGAGGACGTGGGAGAGGACGGTAAGGAGGCGCTGGCGCTTGGTGAACGCTCGTCTCGCGCGGCGGGCGGGCTGGACGCGGGCGATTCCATGATTTGGGATCGCGGCGCGTCGAAGGAGACTCTTCTTTCGAGTCCTTCCATGCGTTGCGTCGACACCGGTGGCGGTGGCGGCGTGGGTAACATGTCTGTCATGTCTCGAGCGAACGTCGGCGCGTCGGCGCGTTCGGGTGACGTCGGAAGCGATACGAGGGGTTCGTCGGCGTCCTCCGCCGGCGTCGATCCGATCGGTACGAGCGCCTCGGCGAGCGTCAACTCGGTCACGCTCTCGAAGGGTCGAAGCTCTTTCCACGGTTCGGCGACACAGTTCGGTAAGAGTAACTGAGAGTTCATCTCGTCGACGAAGAGCTTGCGCAAGAATTGCGACACGCGCGCGGCGATGCCCTCGTGGGAGATGGCGGCGTCGCCGAGTTCCGGAATGATTTCGAGCTCGACGTCCGGTTTATCAATCAAACCCCACCACAGACGATCACCGGGCGGCGGAGGAATCCACAGCCGTATCACGCCTCGGCACTTGCGAAGCGTCAGCGTGAATCGAAGAGGCGTCGCGCTGACGACGTCCGACAGAGAAGCGACGACTTTCGCCGCCTCTCTCGCCGCTACTTTTTTTAAACTCGACAGGTGGCGCACGAGCTCGTCGGCGGATGCGCGCTCACCCGCCCCGCTCGCCTTGTTCGCCTCGACTTCGATGTCCTGCGCGTACTTGGAGAGATCCACTCGCGTTTGCACCGTCATCGTCGCCCGACCGACGTACTCGACGTCGAGTTCGAGCGCGTGCGAGTACCCGCGACCGGGCATCGCAGCGCCGTCCCACGGAGCGCTCGACGACGTAAAGTTTGGCACGCGCGCGCTGATGACGTGCGGCACGGTGGAACCGAAATCGATGTGCGTGATATCAAACACACCAACGAACTTGGGCGTCCCGGGAGCGTTGTTGAGCTTGTTGACGAGCTTTTCCGTCTGTTCTCGTTGCCAACGTTCATCTCGAAACATGTCAAACAAGAGTCTCGAACCGAGCGCGTTTATCGTCGCTCCCGCCATCCCGGCGTGCGAACCGCCCGCGCTCGCGTCTCGACGCATGGATTCGTCTCTGTACGCCTTGGTCGCCTGCGTGAACGCCGCAAAATCTTCCGAATCCAATCGCATGCCGTCGAGCGCCCTCGCCGCGTATTCGCTCTCGCCCGCGCGCGCCTCCGCGTTCAATCTCTCCACGCACGTCATCATCGCCACGAACCACGCCTCTTTCGCGGGCGACGACAGCGCGAACAACCACACCACGCTCGAACCACCGTACACCTCGCGCGACGGATGACGCACGACCACGGGCGTCGATCGATGCCACCGCAGTTCCGTCGGCTGTTCCAATCCCGGATACTTGGTGAGCGCCACCTCGCAGCCGCGCAGATCCACGACGTCCACCACCTCCCCGCCGCGCTCGACGGACAATCGCAACTCCCCGTTCGGCATCAGACGTCCGAATCGCTTCACCCCGCTCGTCATCGCGCTCTTCACCTTGACGTCCGGCTCGCCGACGACCAACCACCCGGAATACGGCGTCGTCGCAGTCTTCGCGTCTCGACCCGTCGTCGTCGCCGTCTCGCTCACCGCCTCCCGCGCCGCCTCGCGCGCGTCAAACTCTTCTCTCGCGTCCGCATCCGCCGTCTCGCGCCGTTCGCTCGCGCTCGCGTTCGCTCGAACCGCGCGCACGACCAATCCGAATTGCAACGCCATCGTCGCCGCCGCGCCCGCCACCGCCCCCGCGACGAAAGACGACGACGACGACGACGACGACGACGACGACGCGGATTGAAACAGCGGGTTCAGCGTCACCGCCGCGAGCGCGCACAGGGCGTACCCGCGCGGCGTCGAGGGCGCGTATCTCTGCACGAAGGCATCCCACTCGGACGCATTCCCTTCGTCGTCGTCGCGCGCGCGCGCGATCGGCGAGGTCGACGCGTCGACAGCGGGAGCGTTCGCGTCCACGTCGTCGGCGGCGTCGCGGGCGTCGCGCGCCGGCGTCGGCGACGCGGACATGACGCGCGCGAAGGAATGACGAACCGGTCGTCGGCGCGGCATCTCCGAACACGTCGACGCGCGAGCGTCCGTCGTCGCGAGGACGCGCGCGCGCGCGAGGAACGCGAACGCGTCGCGTGTCGTTTAGGGGAGGCGAACGCGACGCGTCGCGCGCGAGAGGCGACGATGCCGACCGTGAAGGATGACGACTCGTCGTCATCGTCGTCATCCATCGTGGCGCGCGTGTTTCGCTCGCCGCACACCATCACCATGCTCGCGTGCGGTGGCGCCGCGCTCGGGGTGGCGACGCAGGCGTTCTCCACCGCCGGAAGCGCCGATGCGGGGACGACGGCGGACGGGTTGCGTCGAGGCGTGTACGGCGCGGTGGGGTCGTATGCGGCGTACAGCGCGTTACAAGGACCGGCGACGCACATGGTGCGTCCACACGCGGCGGTGTGGAAGGTGGCGCACGGTTTATTCACCGTCTACCTCTTGGCGCTCGTGGTGTTGCTGTTTCAGACGCCCGATGACGCGCAAAAGCTCTTGCGTTTTTTTTGGAACGACTTGGGCGTGCCGCTTCCCGCCAAATCCTACGGCGGCGATTGTCGCATATACGTTCCGGGACATCGAAGCGGGATGTTCGGAATCGTGTACGAGACGTGTTTCGACGAGTTCACCCTCGCGCACGTGCTCGGATGGTTCGGGAAGGCGGTGGCGATTCGACATTGGGGACTCTTGTGGGCGTATTCGATCGCGTTCGAGCTGTGCGAGCTGACGTTTGAGCATTGGCAGCCGAACTTTAACGAGTGTTGGTGGGACATGTGGGTGTGGGACGTGATGATTTGTAATTTGCTCGGAATTTACGCGGGTATGTGGGTGGTAAAATTTATGCGAGGGCGAATGTACGATTGGAGCGGCAAGTTGAAATCGTCGCCGACGGCGAAGACGCGTCGAGCGCCGCGAAACGAACACAGATCGCCGGTGAAAGGGGCGTTAAAGCAGATGATGGTGGTGTTAACGCCGGATAGTGTGGAAACCTACACGTGGCAACCGACAGAATCGCCCGGAAGATTTTTAAAATGCGTCTTCTTGGTGGTGTGCGGGTTGATTTTCGACCTCAACGCCTTCTTTTTAAAGTACGTCTTGCACGTGCCGCCGTCGCACAAATTCAATCTGTATCGCTTATTCTTATGGTTCGCGATGTCAAACATCGCTATTCGAGAGTATTACGTGTTCATCGAGTCACCGGATCTGAGCGCGGCCAAGCTCGGCTCGAACGCCTGGCTCGCGCTCGCGGTGCTCATAGTGGAAATTCTCGTCGTCGTGAAAAACGGCAAGGGTCGATTCACCGCGCCGTGGCCGCGTCACGTCGTCGTGGCGTGGACAATCGCGTTCACGGTCGTGATCACGTATCTCATCACGTGGCATCGCAAGATCACCTCGGCGTCGCGACGAGACGAGGCGGCGTCTCGCGCGCCGGCGAAGAAGACGTCTTCGAGACGCACGGCCAGACGCGCGCCGACGAAAAAGGGGCTCGGGAGGTAATAGGACGAACGCACCGTCAATGAACGACGCTACAAACTCTAATGATCTAATGATCTACCTACGACTAGCACTCTACGCGCTACTTCCAACTCGTATACGTCTCCTCCATCTCTTTTTCGATGACGCGCGCGACGTCTTCGGTGCCGCGCGACTCCAACGCCGACACCGCGAGCACGCGCGTCGGCGCGACTCGTGTACGAAGCGTCTCGAGCGCGCGCGGCGCGTTCGGCGCGTCCATCTTCGTCCCGATGACCACACTCGTACGTTTAGATAATCCAGGGAGATACGCCTCCAACTCGCGCTCGAGTATCTCGAGCGCGCGCCACGGAGCGACGCCGTCGGCGCTCGATAAATCCACCACGTACAGCAACGTCTCGCACCGTTCGATGTGACGTAAAAAATTATGACCCAACCCTCGATTATCGTGCGCGCCCTCGATGAGACCCGGAATGTCGGCGACGGTAATTTTGTGTCCCATGGACGTCTCCAGAGCGCCGAGTTGCGGCTGCGTCGTGGTGAACGCGTACGCGCCGACGCGAGGCGTGGCGTTGGACAACGCGCGCAAGAGCGTGCTCTTCCCAGCGTTCGGTAATCCCACCAAACCCACGTCCGCGACCGTCTTGAGCTCGAAGACGTATTTAAACTCTTGTCCCTTGGCGCCGGGCTCGCGCGTGCCCGCCTCTCGTCCCGTCGGCATGCGTTTATTCCCTTTCCCGCCGCGTCCGCCGCGCGCCAAGACGCACGTATCGCCCTCGCGCGTCAAATCCGCGACGACGACCCATTTCCCGCGACTCAATCCGCGAGGTCGCGTCCACCCGTCGGACGATGGTTTGCTTTCGCGCGCATCCTCCACCCCGTCGTCGTCGTCGTCGTCGTCGTTCGACACGGGCTCGTCCGTGCCCCAGCTCGAAAAATCAACCGCCGCGTCCTCCTCCTCCTCTTCTTCAATCTCTCGCCACACGATCGTCCCGAGCGGCACGCTCACGATCGCGTCCACTCCACGTCTCCCTATCCTTCCCTGCGCCCCACCCGCGCCACCGTTCGACGCGCGCAACACATTCTTCACGTCACCCAACCCCTTCGTCGTCGCGCGCGCCGTCGCCGCCGCGTCGCCGCCTCGACCGCCGTCGCCGCCGTCCGCCCCTCGCCGCCGTCTCGACCCACCGTCTTTAGCGAAGGCGACGCACCCGGCGCCGCCGTCACCGGCGACGGCGCGAACGCGTCTGCGGTCGACGTACGCCTTATCACCGCGCTCGACGACGGGCGTGGATGGGAAATCATCGACGGTGAGACCGAGCGCGCGCATGAATGCGTCGGCGCGACGCGCGTTTTCGTCGTCTTCGGGCGATGCCTCGGACGCGAACGCGCGGGAGGTGACGCGAGACGCATCGTGTCGCGTCGTCGCCGCCTCGCGCGCGGTGCGGGCGAGGAGAAGACGCGCCGCGCGACGCATTCGTGTCGACTCGGTGTGGGGACGCGGCGGCGGCGGGACGCGTTTTTTATTACAGATGCTTTTCGATTATAAAAGGGCGCGACGTCATCGACGGTCGGTCGAGTCGATCGAACGCGTGGACGGTAGCGAACCCTGGCGACGGAGACTTCGTTTGCGTTCGAGTTTCACGCCCGCGGAGAATTCTCGATGCGCGCGTCCGATGGCGTTCACGGCGTTGTTAAACGCGGTGGTGAGCGCGATAAAATTGCGACGGTCTCGAACTTCGGCGCCGCTCACGGGGGACGCGGTGGTGGCGATGCGCATGATGCTGTGCGTGCGGTCCATGCGGTAGCCGAGGTAACCGAAGGAGACGAGACGCCAGAATCGACGCGCGCGGTGGCCCATTTGATGAAACATAACCGTCATGGCGACGAATCTTTGTAGAGACGCGACGCGAGTCTCGTAGAGTTTCATGCTAAAATCTTGGGACTCGATGAGTGTGAAGGATTTGATCTTTTTCGGCGCGCTTCGTCGAATCGCTTGGCCAAAGTATTCTTCTCGCGAAGGTTCCACCATGAGTAAACCTTCCTCGTTTCGAGAATCCGCCTCGAGAATGTTCAGCACGTCCATCTCCGGTAGGTTCATCACCGTACAGAATTCGTCGAAATCGAGCTCACCGCTTCGATCGGTGTCGGCGTCTCTGAAGAGTTTGGCGATTTGGGAATCGGTGAGCGAGGCGTCGACTTTTTTGTACGCTCGCGTGAATTCGGCGAGACAGAGCGCGCCGTCGCCGTTGACGTCGATTTCATCAAAGACGGATCGAAGGTTGCTCTGCGCCTTTTGGGCGGTCATCTGGGCACTCGTGAGCAATTGAACCGCATTTCGGTGAGAGAGTTGGTGCACGGATAACTCGGCGTGTTCCTCGTGAAAGGCGTTGAAGACGCCGAGCAACGCGCCGGGCGATTTGCGCTCCAAACTCTTATCGCCGAAGCGTTCAACGACAATCTTTTCACACAAGTATAGCGGACGATGACGCTTCAGGAAGATTGCGTTCTTGGACAGCGGGAGCTTATACGGCGAGTGCCCGATGGTGATGGACTCGCACGTGCCGCCGATGCTCTGAATGCTGCTCGCTTGATTGAGCGAGAGCGACGTCGTCGCCTCCGCCGATGTCAACGCGGAGAGCCTTCCGTCCGGTCTCCCGACCACCAAGAGCGATCCTCGAACGACTCGGTGCGTGTGTCGATGCACGAGATGGTCGTTCGGATTCCCGCTCAGAACGTTCAAACCGGCGGCGGAGTACGAACACGCGAAAATCTTCGACAAGAAGGCTTCCGCCGCTTGCGCCACCCACGGAATGTCGCCGACGACGACCGTGCGTCCCGTCATGCGGTGCAATAAGTTTCTATTTTGAACCAAACGTATCAAAGTGATGCATATCTGCGGAAGAAACACGTATATGAGCGAGTCAAAGAATCGCGTCACGTAGAACGCCCACGTGGCGACGAGGCCGCACGCCGTCGCGACGCCAGTCACGAGAGGATACCCCGCGGTGACGGTGCCGACAATGTACACGAACGACATGATCCAACCTTTCACGCCCTCGAGGATGTGATCCGCCCACTCGTCGCCTTGACGACGAAGCGATGTTTCCGTTTCAGACGTGAAGAGTTCGCCGGCCGCGCGCCGTCCGACTATTTCTTCGAGCGCTCGAATGTTCATTTGGTTGCATTTTTCGAGTTCACTGAGATCGTGTCTCGTGACCACGGCGCCCGTGTACTTTCGGTACTGGGCGTTACCCAAAATAACGAGCGACATATGCATGAAAATCTGTGTGAGCAGTTGATGCGTCGCGGCGACGCTCACCGAACACGGCTCGGCGGGTCTGACGCCGACGTCTGTACTAAAAATGCGGCTCGCGAACGTATCGTTCGATTTGATCGCTCGAAGTTGTTTGCCTATTTGCGTGTCCCACTCGCTCGCGACGACAAAGATGGCGTTCGTCGCACTCACGATGAGATTGGACGATGCGAGCGGCGCGAATGTGCCACCGGAGTGACTCACGACGATGACGATGGAATCCGTAAAGTCATCATTCTTCTTTGATTCGGGAAAACCAACCGCGGGAACGGGTAAATCCTGCCCAAACAAACCTAAAATTTTGTTCGAACTCACGCTCTTCACGGCGAGTTTCGGAAAGGCGGTTTGTAGATCGGCTGCAAACTGTTCCGCGAGCCAGAGGGATACTTCGCAACCGGTGACGACGACGTCGAATGACCGCGGCGATTTCGTCGTTCCGTCGACGCGGCGGTCCAGACGACGCTTCAAACATCGAGCCAAGTTCCACGCGGTGAGGCGATTCAAACTGATCGATCCCTGCGGGTTGTTGTGCCAGTCCTCTTGTATATTGTGTAAAATTTTTGGAATGTCGTGAATGTCTTGCTGTATCAAGTCGTCACTATCCGGCAGTAGTGGCTTCATGAGTTCGTTCCCTTCGAGTCGAGTCATGCGATGAAACAAACGTTTATCGATGCTCACCGTCTTGAAACCTCGCTTTGAAGTCGACTTGTCGCGACTCATTTTGCTATCACTGGTAGGCGCGCCCTCCGACGCGAGAACCGCCGTGACGTGCCCGCCCATCAGCGGAAACTGCTCCAAATGACAGTTTGGAAGCGAAATCGCCGGCGTTTTATCCGAGCCCCAGTCTAAAAGACATATTTCCCCGTTCAAGTCATCCAAGTCGAGTCGTATCGCGGCGTTATCGTCGCCATACTCACCTCCGTGTACGCTCGCCAATATGTCGCCGCCGGGCGTGGGAATCGACAGGCCCGCCTTCACCGCCGCTTGTTCCGAACCGTAACAAATCAAACCCTTCTTCGGATAAAACGCGATGCTCATCGTTTGTCCGCGCGCAGCTAGGCACAGCTGACGATGCGAGTCCAGCGAGTTCGTGATCATCAATCCGAAAGATCCCTTGGCGTTGGTCAAGAATTGTTTCGTCGCGAAGAGACTGTCGTTATCGAAGAAAGCGTCCAACGTGGCTCGAACGAATACTCGCACGCTCGCGCCCATTTCTTCATCGATGTAGTACTTGAGCGCGCTCAGCGCGTCCGCGCCTTCGCGTTCAAATCTCTGCGTGATTTTATCCGTCAAGAGATCTCGCGCGCTGCGACTGAATCCAATCTCGCTAACGGTGGATTTACCCTCGGCGAGCGCCTCGTCCAACTCCTTCTCAAAAAATGTCCCTATTTGTTCGAACGCACGCAAAGACGGCACAGGCGCGTCTGCTGACGCGTCGCTCGTTTTTAACCCAAAACACACCGCGTACCTCGCGGCGAGCGCGAAGCATCCCTGCGCACGAAGCACGTCGACGACACCGGCGATGGCGGCTGAATCCACCGAGCTCGGCGCGTCGAACCTGGTCGCGAGTTTCAACCACGTTTGCATCTCCCCCAACTCGTACCAATGATTGTTGATTTGGTAAAAGTCAAAATCACCATTGTGCGTGATGAAATTCTCGACGCTCACCGACGTCGATCCGGGCGTCTTTTGCTTTTGACCGTACACGAGGCACCGTTGCGGCGGCGACCACTGATGCGGATGCGTGCCGTCGAACGTCGCCTTGGACGTCGTCGCGAAACGAGTGTGTCCGGCGAACACGCGCGTGACGGACTGGCGCGCCATCTTATTCCCACCGCTATCCCGCTCCGCCTTGGCGCGCACGAGTTTACTCAAATCGGTTCGTTTCATGTTGACGACTCGACTGCGCGTCCCCGTCAGCGCCGTCGCGCGTCCATCCATTCCATCTCCGCGTCCAGTCTTGCCCTCGTCAAACGTCACCACCCCGCCACTCTGCGCTCCGCGCATCATCGTCACGTACACCATCTTCTCCAACACGTCGAACGCCCTTCGTCCGCCCTCGCTTTGCGCCCACGCGGCGTTGATTAATATAATGCCAAAGTTTCCGCACAACAATCTCGCCCCTCGTCCAGGGACGACGTCCAAGACGTCCGCGCACAACGAATCCAACGACGTGGCCCAAAACGCAACCCTAACCGCGACGTCATCGCTCGTCTTCCCGCGCCTCGCGAACCGTTCCCGAAACTCGACGCCGAGCGCCGCCGCGACGCTCGCGAAGAATCCAACCCACCTCGCCACCACCACCGCGTCCGCGCGTCCGACCATCGTCGCGTCGTCGATCGCGACGTGTCTCCCCGCGAGCGCGCGGGCGACGTCGAGCGCGCGCGCGTCCACCCCGAGCGTCCAGAGCGCGACTAAGTGCGCGAGCTCGTGCACCCATCCGGCGAGTGCGTACGCGCACACCGCGCGCGCGAGCGAAAACGCGCGCGTCATGAAGACGCCCCGACGCGGTTCGCGCGACTCGCACCGCCCTCCACCGGGCGGTATCGCCTCGCGCGCGCGTCTGAGGCGACGCCGACGCTTCGCGTCGAAAGGAACCTGGAGGGAGCGTGGGGACAGATTGGCGAGTCATGAATCAAGACACCGACTACAACTGTGAGGAGCGCTTCACGAGGCGGCGAAGGGCGTCGGCGAAAGGCGCGGCGACGGCGACGACGTCGTCGAATGGAAGCGTTGAGGACGAACCGAAGAATTTTGCGAACGCGCGAGGAAGCGCGGCGTCTCGCGAGAGGACGTCGACGTAGGATTTGAGCTCGAGGGCGGCGACGCGGGACTCGGCGACGGCGTCGGCTTTGGCCGAGAGAAACGCCCACGTGCGACGGTTATTCTTGCTCGAATCCGTCATGAGGTGAAGCTCGGTGGCGGTGTAGAGGGTGGCGATGGTGGCGCGCTCGGCGTGCCACTGGAAGGGCTCGAGCGCGGAGGGAAGAATGTCGACCGCGTCGACGCCCGCGGCGTCGGCGACGAAATCGGCAAACGACGCGCGACGGCGAAGCGACGCCAACGCGTACGTCGGCGTCGCGACCGCGGCAAGTGCGCGATGCCACGAATCGATTCTCGCCCCGATCATCTCCAATCGCGTCTGAATCATCCACTTGACGCGTTCGCTCGAGGTCATCGAGCGCAAACGCTCGCGTTCGCCGACGACTTTGGCTTGAAACGCCGCGTCGAGCGCCTCCTCGAAATACAGCACCAATTCCCCCCCGAGCTCGTTCGCCGGCGCGTTCGGTCGCGCGTCCGATCGAACGCACGACCGCATCGCGGGCGAGAGTTTTAAATCTCGCAGACCCGCGTCGATGGCTCCCTCGGACCATCCGTATTCGTCGACGCGTTTGAGCGCCGCGCGCAACGCGCGTTCGCGCAACAACGCTCGTTCGTTCGCGTCCGACTCGTCTCGCGATCCCCCATCGGAAGACGACGTCGACGACGTCGACGACGCGTCACTTTCTCGAGCGCGCGCCGCACCGCCGTCCTTCTCGCCCTCGTCGCCGTCGCCCGCCTTCGCGCTCGCCGCGAACCCGCGCGTCGACCCCGTCCCCCTCACCCACCCCCTCACGACGACGCGTCGCGCATCGTAAACATCCCCGCCCCGCTCGTCGCCACCATGAGCGCCACCGTCGCCCCTTGCGTGAGCACCCGCGCTCGCATCATTCGCTGCGACGCCCGCGCGTGTCCCGCCTTGAAGGCGACGAATCCACCCGCCAACACGAGCGCCGTGGCGCCGGCACCGACCAACACCCATGGGTTTCGCGCGCCCTTTCTCGGCGGGAGGATCTCGTCCGTCGTCTGGCGCCTCTCGTCGTCGTCGTCGCGCGCGACGCGCATCGACCGACCGACGATGAATGGCGCGACGTCACTCGCGGTCGACGCGGCCGCCGACGACGAGGCGGGGACGATGCGCGAAGGAGCGATCGGCGCGAGAGGGAACGTCGCGACGCGCGTTCGCGCGCGTCGCGGGCGCCGACGAGGAGGCGAGGGGAGGCGAGGGGAGGCGAT
>Ga0208410_1001208_pt1 | contig 13577 bp, 12 predicted proteins | sample ETN02SmetaG_3_FD_185787 | JGI IMG/M metagenome (GOLD analysis project Ga0208410, IMG submission 185787) | Marine microbial and viral communities from oxygen minimum zone, Eastern Pacific Ocean - ETNP2014F10-02SV257 (SPAdes) (version 2) | ecosystem: Environmental > Aquatic > Marine > Oceanic ... | reverse complement strand
TAAGCTAAGATTATTGAGCATGCAGCTAGATAGAAATATTTCATGATTTAATCTTCCTTGCTAAATATACACCAGCAAAGACAAAAGCTGCTCCAAAATAATGGAAATTTAAAAGAGCTTCATCAAAAAGTATAATACCGTAAATAGCAGAATAAATTGAAAAAATATAAAGAGTAAAACCAGTTAATGAAGCGCCCAGATATTTTTGCACTTTAGTATATAAAGTAAAAGCAATGATGCCCGGAGATATAGCTGCGAACAATACCCAAAATATGAAATTATTGTTGAAGCTAGTATTAAAATAAAAAACTTCTTCTAAAATATAAAAAGGAAACAAAGATATAGCCCCAAACATTGCTATTAAAGTAAATCTAGCCATCAAACTAAATTTACTTTTCCAATTTAAAAGATAAATGGAATAGATTGCCCATCCCATCGCAGCTCCTATCATCCATAAGTCCCCAGATGTAAATTTAAAATTTATTAATAAATCTAAGTTTCCTTTACTAATAATTGCAAGCACACCAATTAAACATAAAACTAAACCTAAAATTCTTGAAGAATTTATTTTATCTTTGAAAAACATGACTGATAAAATAATTATAAAAACTGGTGATGATGTATAAATGATACCCATATTCGCCATCGTAGTTGACATTCCAGCTATGAAAGGAAATGCACCACAAACACCGCAACCCATGGACCCTAGGAAAAACAGTTTCCAGAACTCTTTATTAATAAATTTTTTATTCGAGAGAATTTCGCCATAGAAAAAAGGTAATAATATTAAAAACACGGTTAGCCATCGCCAAAAAGCTAAAGATACTGGAGGCACATATTCTACTCCCCCACGCGCAACAATAATATTTGTTGCCATAAAGATTGGCTGAATGAACAATAATAAATAAGGAAAGAAACTATTATTTTTTGTCAATGAAGGCTTCATAAAACATCATTACAATTACCATGCCCATTAAAATGTAAACAGGAAGCACATCAAAAAAACCTATCATCATTGATCTAGTTAATGTCGTAGCTAGACCAATTAAAAAAAACGTACAGAGTGCAACTCCAATAATTATTGTAACTTTATCCTTCATCTTTGCAATTTTTCTCTAACCAGTTCGCTGTTCCCAAAAATCTTAAGTCATCAAGTTTGTCACCAACTACCTGGACGCCTAATGGTAGGTCATTTTCACCTGTAAGTAAAGGTAAGGAAATTGTGGGTAATCCAAGGTATGTCCAAATTTTTTGGAAGTCTGCGCTACCTGTTGATTTCAATCCCTTATCTGCTACTCCGCTTGATGAAGGAGTTATAATTCCATGATAATCCTCAAAAACTTCTTTGTATGACTCATAGCTTTGTTTCATAAAATCTGCAGCGTCTCCATATTCTTTTGCTGAATATTTTAATCCTCTGGAAATAGCTTCTCTCATTTCTTTTGATAGTTTTGTTTTATCTTTTTTATAATAAACCTGAAAATTATTTGCCATATCAACTTCATGAATTATTTGATGATACTTTGGAATATCTTCAAAATATGATGGTGTATCAAATACCTCAATATTCTTTTTAAAATTTTTAATTAAAAATTCAAAAGCCTGTTGAGATTTCTTATTAATATTTTTCCAATTCTTTGTTTTGTAAAAAATAAACTTAGGATCAAAAACAGGACCTTTCTCACATTCTTCCACCATCTTTTCAGCAGCAAAATAAACTGTTGAAGGATCGTGTAAATCTTTTCTAATCAATGACTTAGCAAGCAAAGCAACATCTTTTACTGTTTTACCAAATACACCCATTGTATCTAATTTATCTGAAACTTTTAGGACACCATTTCTTGAGATCAATCCATAAGAAGGTTTATAGCCAACAACTCCACAATATGATGCTGGTCTAATTACTGAACCTCCAGTTTGAGAACCAACCGATAAAGGCGCCATATGTGCAGCAACTGCAGCTGCCGATCCACTTGATGAACCACCAGCTAATCGCGAGTGATCGAATACATTAATCGGCGTACCATAAAGTTTGTTTTCGCCAGTTGCGCCATAGGCAAACTCATGGAGGTTAAGCTTGCCAAGAAGATTTGCACCTGCATTTTCTAAAGTTTCCACTACATGAGCATCATCTTTTGCCATATTGTTTTTTAAAACTTCGGAACCTGCTGTGGTTCGACTTCCCTTAACATCAATAAGATCCTTTAGCCCAAATGGAATACCATGCAGACTACCAATACGAGCTATTTTATCCAACTTTTTGGCCTTATTTAGAGCTGATGTCTCAAACATTTCTATATAAGCCTTACACGTATCATTTAAGGATTTGGTACGTTCAAATAGGGCTTTAGTCAATTTTAAAGCCGTAATACTTCCTGCATCTAAAGCCGCACTAAGTTTAGTAACCGAAGCATATGATATCTGATTAATATTAATCCGATATCTCCTCAATTCCTAAGGCGGGTGGTGTCTGTCCTAAATCAATTTTGCGTAAATTTTCTAATTGAGACATCAAATCATTAAAACTGGTGATTACCCCAAGTTTTGGATCTACAAGCTCCAATAAATCTTCATCACTAAAATCATGTGAAGCAAAGATCTCTCGAATACCTTGAATTATTTCAAATTTTGTAGCTTTCAAGGGTTTATAGATCTCTTGTCTTTTCGGCACCTTCATAGAGGTGCTCCTTCCAGATATTATTTATATTATCCCTAAAGGCTACTTCGTTTGGGTTCATATCTTCAGTCGGCCGGGATGCCTTATCAAAATGCCCAAATTCATCTTTGCCTCTAACTAATTGGGCGGCTACCCTTGATTTAGTTTGGATCACAGATGGTGGCATCAGAGGTTGTATAACAAATCCTATTCGCCTATCGTTACTTTTATTGGGTTGAGAACTATGAACAACCCTAGCGCTATGAAATGAAGCTTGCCCAGGACGAAGAGGTGTCGATACTGCCTTAGTTTCATCTATGCCTTCAACCTCTTGACCCCTGGTGAGGATATTCTTCTCTCCAAAAGTATCATTATGATCCCGAATGGAACTATGACTTCCTGGTATCATCTGCATGCATCCACTCTCATTGTCACTTTTTGATAAAGCAATCCATGCGGTTATCCCCACATGAGGTTCTAGCCCCATATATTTCGCATCTTGATGCCAGCTAACAAAACCGGGGTCATTTGCTTCTTTTATAAATAATACCGTGCCATAATTTAAAATATTAGGCCCAACTATATCTTCTGCGGCATCCAATAATGCTTTATTATGAACAATTTCATCAAGGCATTTTAAACAGAGGTGTGCATTTTGTCGCGATGCTCCCTCAAAAGCTTCCGGCCACTTTTTTTCAGCAGCCTCTAACTCTTTTCTATAGCTAAGTGCTTTTTCCTCAGAAAAAATATCTATTGGCGATAGAAAGCCATCTCGATGGAAAGAATCTACCTGTTCTTGAGTTAATTTCTTACCCATTTTCCGCTCCAAATAATAAATTAAAGAATCAATCTTGAAGAGATTATAAAACTCAAAAATAGATGTATACAACTATTTTATCGACGTCGTACCAAAAATTTTAATAGTGAGTGTTTTAAATTAAAGAATAAAACTACGTACTGAATTGGTCTTATTGTAGTCCATGCTTGCGATTGTACCCATTAACTTCATTAGAGATATTCAAAACGCTCTGTTCATTTAAGAATATTTCAACAAGAAGCGGGTAACACTTCGCGGAATCACTCGAATGTTTTGTCGAACAATCGCCACCTGGACATGCTGATAAAGCTCCCAGAAGATCTATTTCAGCAAAAAATTCAATATAATCTCCAGGTCGAACCGGACTGGCCTTCATAAAGTACTGACCTGTATCACGTGTAAAACCTGTGCACATAAAAACATTTAATACATCATGAATAAGGGATTCAGCTTCCAATATAGGCAAAGCTATTTCAGCTGCAAGAGCTCTAGATAAATTTGAATGACAACAATGATGGTAATTATTTCCTTCCAAGAGTTTATTTGTATAAGGATCACAGCGAGTTCCAATCACGTCATGAACTGAACCACCAAAGTTATCTACTCCATACCACTTAAGTGTGTCCTCAAAAACAGTTGCCATGGGTCTAAGATAAGGAAAGCAGGACCACATTTGATCACCTTCATCCATGTGCGACCCATGTAGCGCTCTCGTTTTCCCTGAGTAAAACTTTTCGTCCAGATTATCTAAGTTCCATAAATTTAAATCACCTACTTGAGGTCCTTCAATCGAGGTAATTCTGAAAAATTGACCAGCCTTAACCCTAAAACATTTAGCGTCTCTTGGATTAATTATAATTTCATCAATTTTTTTTGCCCGCCCCCTAATAGAGCGATAAAGTTTCAGATTAGGCCTTTTTAGCCTGTTAGATGGGTAACAAATTACAGGGCTTACCCCTCGCCTTTTATTAGCATCATCAGGTTCTTTCGTCATCTCCAAATTATGACTAAAGAAATTATTTTTGAAAGCTTTTTCAAAAAAAATCTCAACATACCCAAAAACGAAAATATTTTAATTGATTTACGATTTCTAAGAGGTGTACGATAAAGGCGAAAAAATATAAACAAACCAACTAACGAATTGCAATTATGAGTATCCTATCAAAAGAGCAAACAGATAGCTTCTGGAATGATGGCGTAATAACTGTCGAAGATGCTGTCACACCTACTGAATTAACTGAATTACGAAAGACATTTACGGAATGGGTTGAAGAAAGCCGACTTCATGAAGGGGACTATGGTAAAACTTTAGACGGACGTCCCAGATTTGATTTGGAACCAGGTCATACATCAGAGAAACCAGGTCTAAGACGTGTCCAATCTCCTGAAGAAATATCCAAGGTTTATGAGAATGTAATGCGAAATTCCAAAATGACAGATTATGTAGCAGAATTAATAGGACCTTCTATCAGATTTCATCATGGGAAAGTAAATTCCAAACTTCCCGGAACTGCAACAAAAGTCAAATTTCATCAGGACTTTCTTTTCCAGCCCATGACAAATGACGACTTAATTACGGCCCTTCTTTACGTTGATGACGTTACGCTTGAAAATGGACCACTTGAAGTTGTACCAGGCTCTCATAAGGGACCTCTTTATCCGCACTGGCATAATGGAGTTTTTACTGGATCAGTAGACGACGAAATTGCTAAAAAATACTCTAAAGATGTAATCAAGTGTGTTGGAAAAGCTGGAAGCGCATGTTTAATGCACTCAAGCCTTCTTCACGGTTCAGCACCAAATCTTTCCACTGAATCTAGAACTCTTTACATAGCGACATACTATGCTGAAGACGCTATAGAACTTAGTCAAAATCACTTACCGAGTAAGCTAACGCATTCAATTATTAAAGGCAGACCATCTGGAAAAGTAAGATGTTCTAAATATGAGATGCTAATACCCGAAGTGCCTAAGGGTACCTCCTTTTTCTCTCAACAAGCCGGGTCAGAGGAAAATAACAACTAAGATCAGGTGTGCTGAATTATGAACATTAAACAAAGCGACCCAATAATCAGGCGCATTCCCTTTAGTAAAGATTCAGGTGTCGGCGAAAGAGCGCGTATTGGTCTTTTAGTACTAGAATCTGACCAAACTATAGAAGAAGAATTCAGAATCCTTACAGCCTTACCAGGCGTCTCAATCTACCATGCAAGACTAAAAAATGAAGCAGAAGTAACAACAGAAATGCTTTCTGGAATGGAGGAACAACTTCCCATAGCAGCTCGGTTGATACCGAGTTATCTTGGAATAAAATCAATAGGATATGGGTGTACCTCAGGTGCTACAATTATAGGTGAGAGCCGCGTTGAATCAATCTTGAATGACGCACATAACCATGTGCCTTCCACCAACCCTTTATCCGCAGCTAAGGCTGCATTTAAAATATTGGGGGTCAAGAGATTGGGATTAATTACTCCTTATTCTCCCAAAATTACAAGTGCGATGCAGAGTAACTTTAATGAGGCAAATTTGCCCGTAACTATAGTCGGCTCTTATTTTGAAGAAAGTGATATAAACGTTGGTAGAATAGATGAGGAATCAATATTTAATGCAGTAAGTTCCGTTGGAATGTCAGATAGCTGCGATGGAGTATTCATTTCATGCACTAGTTTAAGAGCTGCTAGGATTATCGAAAAAGCAGAAAAAGCCATAAATAAACCTGTTACTGCAAGCAATCATGCCTTAGCTTGGCACCTTTTAAGATTAGCAGGCATTAAGGATACACTTTCCGGTTTCGGCTCTCTTTTCAAATTATAAAACCATACAACTATAATTTTTGGCACATAATTTACTTTAGAATTAATTCTCTGGGAACATTGCAGAGCCTTTCGCCACCAGTTGGCGTTACCACGAACGGTTCAGATATAGCAGCACCATACTCTTCCAGCCAAACTCCAGATTGAAAATGAAAACACATTCCCTCCTGCAGTACGGTCTTATCACCAGCTCTTAAACTTGCTGTTCGCTCACCCCAGTCAGGAGGAAAATTTAAGCCAATTGAATACCCCACTCTACTATTCTTCTGGTATCCATGCCGCCTAATTGTTTTTTGAAATATAGCCTCAACTTCCTCACAAGTAGCTCCTGGCTTGGCAGTTTCCAGAGCCAGGTTTCCACCCTCTATAATGACATCTGCCAATTTTTCAATTTCAGCCGGAGGTTTCCCGATGTGAATTGTTCGAGTTACAGGCACGTTGTAATGCCTTCTCGCAGAACCAAGCTCCATAACGACCAATCCAGAGTCAGGCAGGCCTTCGGAAGACCAAGTTAAGTGAGGTGTGGATGTGCCCTCACCAACCTGAATTAAGGGGCAAAGACCAGTATAATCACCAAATTTACCATCGATCCCTAGGACCTGATCATGATAAACATTAGCCATAATTTCGGATTGAGGCATGCCAGGCTTAACTTTATCAAGAGCATTATTCATTACAAGTGTACTTAATTTGCCTGCTTCCCTCATATAATGAACTTCAGCTGAAGATTTAACTAATCGCGCCCAATTTACTAATTCTTTATTGTCGATAATTTTTGCATTAGGTAGACCTTTCGTAAGGTGTTGATGAGCTCTGGCAGTATAATAATGGGCATCAAAATCAACCCCAATAGTTCCAGTGTCACAATTTCGAGATTTGAGCAAGTCGCACAACTCATCAAATGGGTGCTTATCAGGATGATGAACTAATGGTTCTGAAAAATTAAAAATGTTTTCTGCTGGCAAATCTGTAGTCATATGCGCGGATTTAGCATCCTGCTCTCTACCAAACCATATTGGCCACTCGTCTGAATGATGCAACACTACCGCTTGAGGAGTATAAAACGACCACCCATCAAAACCAGTCAACCAACACATATTTGCAGGGTCCTGACATATTAGCATATCAATTCCAGCAGATTCCATTCTGTTCTTAACATCAGCTATTCTTCTTTTATATTCCGACACTTCAAAAGCTTTTTGAAAACCCATTTTCCCTCTCCTTTTTTAAACCTTTAAGTATTTCTAACCCGCTAACTTAGTAGCAATATCTTTCATAAATTTCATACCTTGAGCCATCTCATCAATCGTTATGTATTCATCCGGCGCATGAGCCCTGGAGATAGTACCTGGGCCACATACAACTGTGGAATACCCTCCATCACTAAAATATCCTGCATCCGTACCAAATGAGACCACTCCGCGACTATTCTTACCTGTTACTTCACTTACAAAATTGGCGGCCTTCTCGGAAAGCCTATCATCAAAAGAAGGTACTGAAACCTCAGTTATAATTTCGATGTTGGCTGACTTATTTATTGATTTCATTGGAGGAAGGATAACTTCTTCAGCGTATTTTTCTATTTCGGAAATAATTGGAACATTGTCCTCTCCAGGCATCGGCCTAAACTCCCAATCAAAGTTACACCACCCTGCGGTAGCGTTTCTTGCTGCCCCTCCTTCGATTGTCCCGACATTAAAAGTTCCATATGGGGGCTCAAAAGGGGAATCTTTATACGGATTATTAGCCAGCCTCTTTCCAATTTCTTCTATTTTTGAAATAATTTTCATCGCTGCAGAGATTGCGCTTACCCCCCTACTCGGATTACAGGAATGAACTTCAAATCCTGTTATTTCAGTGCGCATTTCATCACCACCCTTATGACTTGTTACTATATTCATCTCCGTTGGCTCTCCAACTATAATAATCTCTGGACGAATTTTTTCTAATTTCAGACTTTTAAGTAAAACAGGCATTCCAAAACCGCCAGTTTCTTCATCAAACGTAAAAGCTAAATGAATTGGTTTTTTTAGATTTAGGGATTGAAAAGTTGGTACGGATGCCATAGCACAAGCTAAAAATCCTTTCATGTCCACTGAACCTCTGCCATACAAAAAATCATTTTTCTTTGTTAAAGTAAAAGGATCTGTAGCCCATTTTTGGCCCTCCACAGCCACCACATCGGTATGACCATTCAGAAGGACACCCCCATCGATTTTAGGGCCAATAGTTGCAAAGACATTAGCCCGCTCCTTTTTGTCATCGAAGGAAAGAATTACGTCCAATCCATGCCCCTCAAGAAAATCCTTTATGTAATTGACTATCTCATGTGTTGGCAAGCCAGAGACACTTGGAAATGAAACCAGGCGTTCAAGAATTTCTATTGCTTTGTCTGACATTCACATCCTTAATCTTTTTTTTAGGAAGTATATAACTCTACTTTTTGAAAGCATGCAAATTTTAATTTAAAATAAAAACTCTCTACTATTCCCGCTTTTCTATACAATTTTTCATTCTCAAAATTTATTTTATTCTTGGGATTAAAAATGAGTTGTATACATCTCATGGGGAGTTCATAATGGAATTTAAGTGATTCTCAAATGAGTGAAGGCTCAGACTATGCAAGAAAAATATCATTTAAGTAACAAGGTTGATACAATAAATGCCGATGATGAAATTAGTGAGTCTTTTCTAATAGATACTAGTCCTTGGAGATCTCGTTTTGACTTTGTGTATCGAGAAATAAGAAGACGTATAGTGCTTCTAGATTATCTTCCTGAAAGTAAACTTGATATTAAAAACATTTCTAAAGAATTCAAAATTAGCAGAACACCTATTAGATCCGTAATGCAACGTCTCGAGAGAGAAGGTTTAGTTATGACCAAGCATGGGGTTGGAACTATTGTTACAGGAATAATTCCGTCACAAAGCCGAGATGCTATTCAATTAAGACTACACCTGGCTACCCTGATTGGAGAGGCTGACCCAAAGCCAATAGATTCAATCTCACTGGAAGGCTTAGAGCTTTTAAATAAACGCACACTAAACAATAATAATATGTCACAGTCGGAACTTTACAAATGCTACGAGCAGCTCCATGAATTTAAGTGTAAATTAATATCAAGTGATTTACTTAGAGAGACCTATGATCAAATGTATTACCGAACTGTGCGTGTTTGGTTCTTTTACATGAAGCAACTAACATTAGCCGAGTTAAGTGAGTCCATAAAAACCGATGTTTCACAAACGCTTAACGCCGCCAAAAGAGATGATATTCGCGCAATTGGGTTTATAACTCGGAACGCTATATCTGCCATGCTTCACAGGTTAAACTTATTAATGATGGCTGAAGAATAGATCTATGAAGAATTCCCTGCATAAAGAAATCATGATCATTGGCGGCGGTATTGCTGGGGCAAGCGTTGCCTATCATCTTTCAAAATTAGGAAAAACCGATATAGCAATTTTAGAAAGACACCAGCTGACATCAGGCACAACTTGGCATGCGGCAGGACTGATTATGCAATTAAGATCAACTCATGCGATGACTGAATTAGCAAAATATAATGTTGAGCTCTATTCCCAATTAGAAAGTGAAACAGGCCAAGCTACCGGATTTAAGCAAAATGGTACATTGGGGGTCTGCCGAACCGCTGACAGGCTTTTTGAAACCAAAAGGTTAGCTTCGCTAGCAAAGAGCTTTAAAATCGACGCACATATAATATCTCCTAAGGAAGCAAAAGACATTTACCCAGGCCTCGCAACCAACATTTTAGAGGGCGCCATATATATTCCAAAAGACGGTCAAACTAACCCCGTAGATACAACAATGTCCCTTATAGCGGGAGCTAAAAAAAATGGGGTAGAGGTGTTTGAAAATAGCTGTGTTGAAAAGTTAGAACGATTAAATACAGGCGAATATCTTGTTGAAACTAAAGATGCTAGATTTCATTGTGCTACTCTTGTATTGGCTTGTGGCCTATGGACTCGGGAGCTGGCTTCACAACTTGGAGTAAATGTTCCACTTTACGGTGCAGAACATTTCTACATTGTAACGGAAGCAATGGACAAAATAACTCCAAATTTGCCAGTTCTACGGGATACCGATGGACATGTTTACATAAAAGAGGACGCACAAAAATGGTTAGTAGGTGCCTTTGAGCCTTGGGGAAAAGCTATTGATATGGAGGAATTACCCAAGGACACACCCTTTATAGAATTACCTGAAGATTGGGATCATTTTGAACTACCTTTCTCAAAAGCTTCTGAGTTATTACCAGACTTACAAAATGCTGGCATAGCAAAATTTTTTAATGGACCGGAAAGTTTTACTCCAGATCTCTTGTTCATGCTTGGCGCAGTTCCATCTTTGCCTGGCTGTTACATCTCTGCTGGCTATAATTCGGAAGGAATTGAATTCGGTGCAGGAGCCGGCCGAGCTTTGGCTGAGTGGATTGTCGAGGGGGAGCCTACTTTAGACCTCAGTCATGTCGATATAGCTAGATTTCACCACTTTCAAACCAACAAAAAATATTTAAAAGATCGAACTCCAGAAATCCTTGGTTTACATTACAAGCCAGACTGGCCCCACTATCAAATGGAAACCTCCAGAAATATCCGCAAAAGCAGCTTACATGACAGATGGGCATCAATTGGAGCTAGCTTCGGTGAAGGAGCGGGATGGGAGCGACCAATGTGGTTCACCGAACCTGGTGGATCTGTTGATAATGTATATTCACACACAAAGCCAAATTGGTTTAAATACACAGAAATGGAATGTTTTGCCGCACGGAAAACGGCGATTCTTCTCGATCAAAGTTCTTTCGGAAAACATTTAATTCAGGGGAAAGGCTCTCTCATTGCACTTCAAAAAATGTGTTCTGGAAACATTGATGTTGAAAAAGGCAAAGTTGTTTACACCCATATGCTTAACTCTAAGGGCGGAATTGAATGTGATATTACAATCAATAGAATGGATGAGCATGTATTTTTAATTATCTCATCAGCAACAACACATGCTAGAGATAAAAGCTGGATAGAACGGCACATTGGGGAAGACAATGTTACTCTGACGGATGTAACATCCGGATATGCGGTCCTCTCTCTCCAAGGTCCCAACTCTCGAAGTATTCTTAGAGAAATTTCTAATGCAAACTTAGATAACGAAGCTTTTCCATTTTCAACATCACAAGAGATTGAATTGGGATATGCAAAAGTTATTGCAAACAGGTTAACTTATGTTGGAGAATTGGGTTGGGAGTTACACATCCCAACAGAGTTTGCTCAACATGTTTTTGACAAAATTTGGAAAGCGGGCGATCCATTTGGCCTCAAAGCTGCAGGATATCACGCACTCGAACATTTGCGAAGTGAGCGGGCCTATAGGGAATATGAATTAGATCTTACTCCAGAAGATACTCCTTACGAAGCTGGGCTTGGTTTCACTGTAAGCCTAGATAAAAAAACCCCATTTAAAGGACAAGATGCTCTCATAAAGCAAAAAGAACAGAAGGTACTAAAAAAACGTTTGGTAATGTTTAAATTACAAGATCCCCAAGCAGTACTTTTTCATGAAGAGCCTATTAAATTAAACGACAAGATTGTTGGTTACATTAGTTCTGGCGCATACGCCTTTAATTTGAATTGCTCGGTTGGCATGGGATATGTACACCATCCTGAAGGTGTAACAAAAGACCTGTTAGAATCGGGAAATTGGGAGATTGAAATAGCAGGAAAAAATTATCTTGCGGATGCTTCCTTGAAGGCATTTTTTGATCCTTCTGGAGAAAGAGTTATGGGTTAAGATGCCAGAAATAACATGTGCAGAAATTGAAAAGGCGCAGGAAAGAATAGGTGAATATATTAAAAAAACACCTATCTTAACTCCCTCCACTCTTTCAAAAAAATTAGGTATCGATCTTCTTTTGAAGCCAGAGTTTCTTCAAGAAACTGGTTCATTTAAGATTAGAGGGGCAATGAATGCAATGCTTTCTATGTCTGGAAAGGAAAGAGATCAGGGAGTAACCACAGCCTCAAGTGGAAATCATGGTCCAGCCCTCGCATGTGCCGCAAGAAAACTTGGAGCTGAGGCCACCATTTGCTTATCAAAATTAGTTCCTGAAAATAAAATTGAAAATGTAGTTAAAAATGGGGGAAAAGTTCAAATAATTGGCAAAGATTATGATGAGTCATTAGAGCACTGCCTTGATCTAGTAAAAAACAAGAACATCAAACTAGTTCACCCCTTTGACGACCCTTACGTCGTTTGCGGAGCGGGCACGGTGGGATTGGAAATATTAGATGAAAACATTGATGATATAGATTGCATACTAGTGCCCGTGTCAGGAGGAGGCTTATTGGCGGGAATAGCTACAGCGGTAAAGTCTTACAAACCAAAAATTCGTGTAATAGGTGTTAGTATGGAGCGAGGAGCGTCTATGTTTGAATCTATCAAGGCAAAAAAGCCTGTCAATGTCAAAGAGGAGGAAACTATCGCAGATGCTCTTGGGGGAAATATAGGCCTTAACAATCAATGGACCTTTGAAACAATTCAGAAATTAGCAGACGACATAATCACAGTAAATGAAAATCTCATCAAGTCGGCTTTAAGGTTGATACACAGCTCTGAAGGACTCGAGGTGGAAGGAGCTGGTGCGGTAGGCGTAGCAGCTATCATGGCTAGTAAACTACCAGTCAAAGGTAAGGCTCTATGTGTATTAAGTGGAAAAAATATCGCAAGAGAAAGTTTTTTAAAGATATTAAATAATTAGGAAAAGTTAAATGGAACAGTTACTTAATATAAATACTTCATTCAAATCTACTCCGGTCACGTCAAAGTTTACTCCCGATGAAGGTCCTGGAAAACATAGAATTGGGCTTGTAGTTTTATCGAATGATTACGCGACAGAACAGGATTTTATTAGCGCTAGACCAAATGATGATGTGGCTATTTTTGTCTCAAGAGTTCCGAACACAAGCGACTGCACTCTCGATTCACTGCCAAAAATGGCTCCTTTCATAACAAAAGCCACTGAACTCATTGTTCCTGAAGGTCGTCTCGACACGATCGCTTATGCTTGCACATCTGGCACTGTGGTAATGGGGTATGAAACGATTTGTGAAAAAATCCATGCAGTTAGACCTAATATTCCAGTCGTAACGCCTATCACTGCATCACTTAAGGCACTTCACTATCTCAATGCTAAAAGAATAGCTGTTTTAACCCCATATGAAGACAATGTTAACTCTGCTATTGCTTCACACCTTCAAAGTTCAGGAATGAAAATAT
>Ga0208410_1001205_pt1 | contig 13585 bp, 13 predicted proteins | sample ETN02SmetaG_3_FD_185787 | JGI IMG/M metagenome (GOLD analysis project Ga0208410, IMG submission 185787) | Marine microbial and viral communities from oxygen minimum zone, Eastern Pacific Ocean - ETNP2014F10-02SV257 (SPAdes) (version 2) | ecosystem: Environmental > Aquatic > Marine > Oceanic ... | reverse complement strand
ATAAAATATTTTAGATTTAATAACTCTTATATTGCCTTTACTTCCTTTAACTTTACAAAAATCCCAAATTGAGTCCCAAAAATTACCTGGATTTTTTATACTCCAATTTAGTATTTTATTATAATTAAGACCAAACTTAATTTTGTATTTTAGATTAAGAAATCGCTCGTATTTATATAAATTAGAATTTAATATTTGTTTTTTTGATGCTGACCACAATTTTTTCATTAGCAAATTTTATTTTATAAGATGAATTTATATGATATAGTAGTTTAAAAGCGATACATAACTCGTCGTCATTTCAAATACGAAAGTGGGATCGGTCGTCTTTAAATATTGATATTTAAGGAGGCATAAGTGAAGTTTGGTTATTTTTGCAACACTACGAACTGGAACAAAAAACCTTATTTGCAAGTATTAGAGGAAGCTAGAGAAATAACAAAATACTGCGACCAAAATAATTGGAATTCAATCTGGTATACAGAGCATCACTTCAATCATGAAGGAATGGAAAATTGTCCTAACCCACTTTTAATGAGCGCAGATGCCGCTGCCAGAACAAAACAAATAAGAATTGGACAAGCTTGCAATGTAATAACTTTTCACAATCCAATAAGATTGGCTGAAGATATTGCTATGCTAGATCAAATGTCCAATGGAAGAGTGGAAGTTGGAATTGGAAGAGGAGTGTATGGAAGAGAGGCTATAAATATGAATGTAGAAGCAGATCTTAAAGATCAAGCAAAAAATTTTAGATTATTTGAAGAAACATTAACGATAATTAGAAAAGCTTGGACTGAGGATTTTTTCACTCATAAAGGAGAATTTTATACTTACCCAACACCAAATTTTGTTTGGCAGCATGACATGAGTCCACCAAGTGATAAATTTTTAGATTTAAAAACGAATGAAATAAAAAAAATTAGCGTAGTTCCAAAACCTTTTCAAAAACCTCATCCTCCTATTTCACAAGTTGTTGATGGAGAAAGATCTATACAATGGGCAGCTTCTAATGGATTAAATACAATTATGTGGATACCAACAGTTAAAGCTTTAAAAAAACGTTTTGAAATTTACAAAGATGCAAAATCAAAAGCAGAGAATAGAGATGTACCTCTTGGGGAAGGAATTAGCTTAGTTAGAGATATGTTTGTGGCTGAAACAATGGAAGAAGCTGAAAAAATAGCTGGAGAACATATTATAAATTACATGAGATGGGTATGCCATTGGCGTGGATTAGGCAATCATATGGATCCGGGAGAGGAATTACCAGAAACAAGAAATAAACTAGATCTTTTAAATTATGAATTTTTGCATAAAAGAAACTTGCTTTTTGGTACACCTGATTATGTTGTAAGCAAAATAAAAGAGCTTCAATCAGAATTAAACCTGCAAAATTTACAAGTCTGGTCTAACTTTCCAGGAATCAATCATGATGCTTGCATGAGAAGCATTAAGTTATTTAATGATGAAGTGATTCCAAAAATAAACCCAGATAAATCAAATATTCAAAGAGCAAGTTAATGGAATTAAAATTAAGAAAATTTCTAAAATTTTTAGATAAAACATATATAGAAGGCGGAAAAAAAGCTAAAGAACCTGTTTTATTAGTTTCTGTTGCTGCTGTAATTCAAAATCCTTGGGCTGGTAAAGGTTTTGTCGAAGATTTAAAACCAGAGATATTAGACCTGGCACCAAAACTTGGAGATATTTTGGTTCCTGAACTTATAAAAGAAATTGGTTCAGGAGATAAAATTTTAGCTTACGGAAAAGCTGCAATGGTTGGTTTAAATGGAGAAATTGAACATGCTTCTGCATTTATTCATACTTTAAGATTTGGAAATAAATTTAGAGATGCTGTTGGTGGAACTTCTTATTTAAGTTTCACAAATACAAGAGGCGCGGCTGGTTCTAAAATATCAATACCTATGATGCACAAAAATGATGCTGGCCTAAGACCTTATTATCTAACACACGAATTTACAATTCACGATGCTCCAAATGAAGATGAGATAGTTGTTGCTATAGGAGGTGCTCCTACAGGAAGAGCTCATGCAAGAACAGGTGATAGATATCAAGATATGAAAGAGATGGGGATTGAGCCTAAATAATAAAAATTATTACACATATATAAACAATAAAACTACACCAATAGTTTTTATTCATGGAGTGGGCTTAAACCGGGATATGTGGGCACCACAAATTAATTTTTTTAAAAAATACTCAACCATAACATATGATCTTTTAGGGCATGGAAAAACACCTTTTAATAAAGATAAAATTACAATGGAAGACTTCACTAATCAATTAATGTCTCTAATTGAAGATTTAAAAATAACTAAGTTACATTTAGTTGGTTTTTCCATTGGTTCTTTAATAGCTCTAGATTTTGCTTCTAGTTTTCATAACAAATTAAGTTCATTAACTTTAATTGCGACAACATATAAAAGAAATGAAAAACAAAGACAGGAAGTGATTGATAGAGTAAATTTAGCAAAATCAAATAAACCAATTTCTAAACTTGCATTGAAAAGATGGTTTACAGATGTATATCTTGAAAAAAACCCAAAAATTTATGAAGAATTCATGAAAATATTAACAAAAAAACCTGAAGATCAAAAAAACTTTATTAAGGCTTACGAGTTATTTGCTTACCATAACGATAATATTGAAAAAATTAAAAAAATAAATACTAGAACACTTGTTATGACTGGATCTATTGACCCAGGATCTACTCCTGAAATGTCAAAAAATCTATCAAGTGATCTTAAAAACTCTCAATACATTGAAATAAATAAAGGCAAACATCTATGTAGTATTGAATGCAGCGATGATGTTAATATCAATATTGAAAAATTTATAACAAATGAGTCAAATTAAAAATTATAAAATGTATATAGATGGTAAGTGGATTGAATCATCATCTGGTAAAAAAATTGAAACTTTAAATCCAGAAAACAATAAAGTCTGGGCTACGGTGCCTGAAGCTGATGAAAAAGATGTAGACTTAGCAGTTAATGCAGCACAAAAAGCTTTTGAAAACTCTTGGTCTAAAATACACCCGCGAGATCGAGCAAAATATTTAAGAGAACTTGCTAAACAGCTAAGACAAAATGCAGAACATCTTGGAAAAATTGAAACAATTGATACTGGAAAATTATTTAGAGAAACAAAAACACAGGCTAATTATATTGCTGAATACTATGATTACTTTGCAGGCCTTGCGGATAAAGTTGAAGGTACAGTTGTTCCAATAGATAAAGATAACATGCAAGTAATTACAACAAGAATTCCAATTGGAGTTGTTGCTGCAATTATTCCTTGGAATTCACAAATGTTATTAACTGCTGTGAAACTTGCCCCAGCTTTAGCAATGGGAAATACTGTTGTTATTAAAGCTTCAGAACTCGCCCCAGTAACTTTATTAGAATTTGCAAAACTTGTAGAAAATTCTGGAATACCAAAAGGTGTTGTAAATGTAATTACAGGACTAGGTGAGCCGTGTGGAAAATCTCTAACTACTCATAATTTAGTAGAAAGAATTGCTTTTACCGGAGGTCCCGATACAGCAAAACATATTATTAAAAATTCAGCAGAAAACTTATCACAAGTTAGTTTAGAGTTGGGTGGTAAAAGTCCTGTGGTTGTTTTTAAAGATGCTGATCAAGAAAATGCATTAAACGGAATAACTGCAGGAATTTTTGGAGCAAGTGGTCAAAGTTGTATTGCAGGATCAAGATTATATCTTCAAGAAGATATTTATGATGACTTCTTAAATAAATTAATAAAAAAAGCTGAAAAAATAAAACTTGGTAGCCCTATGGATAAAGATGCACAAATGGGTCCACTAAATAGTTTTAAACAATTAGAAATAATTGAAAAAAATATCAAATCAACAATTGACCAAGGCGGAAAATTAAGATGTGGGGGTAAAAGGTCAAAAATATCTAATGAAGGATATTATTTTCCAGCAACAATTATTGAGTGTGAAAATCATAATTTACCTACTGCAGAAAATGAACTTTTTGGACCAGTTCTATCAGTTATGAAATTTAAAACTGAAGAAGAAGCTATAAATAAAATGAATGATAATAAATACGGTTTATCTTCTGGAGTTTATACAATGAACTTTGCAAGAGCGATGAGGGTTTCAAAATCAGTTAGGGCTGGTATGGTATTTGTAAATACTTATAGATTAATTTCTCCAATGGCTCCTTTTGGAGGTATCAAAGATAGTGGTTATGGTAAAGAAGCAGGTATAGAATCTATTAAAGAATATACTAGAATCAAAACAACTTGGTATAATTCATCAGAAAAACCCATGTCTGACCCGTTCACAATGGGGTAATGCTTGTAAAATAAAAACAACTTTGCTATTGAAAAAATAATTTAATCATCATTAAATTAGTTTTATATAAATTGTTAACAAATTAGGGGAAAAATGAAAAAAATAATTTTATCTGCTTTTATATTTGTGATGACTATGACAACAAATACATTTGCAGACATTAAAATGGGAATCATATTAGGATTTACTGGTCCTATTGAATCTCTTACTCCTGCAATGGCTGCGTCTGCTGAGCTTGCGTTTAAAGAAGCCTCAGATTCAGGTTCATTACTTGGAGGAAAAAGAATATCGGTAGAAAGAGCTGATTCAACTTGCGTTGACTCTGCTGCTGCTACTTCTGCGGCTGAAGGTTTAGTATCAGGTGGTGTAGTTGCTATCATGGGTGCTGACTGTTCAGGTGTTACAGGTGCTATAGCAAAAAATGTTGCTGTACCAAATGGAGTAGTTATGATTTCACCATCTGCGACATCTCCAGGATTAACAGATCTTAAAGACAATGGTTATTTCTTTAGAACTGCTCCTTCAGATGCAAGAGGTGGACAAATTTTAGCAAATATCACGAAAGATAGAGGAGTAAAAAGTGTTGCTATAACTTATACAAACAATGACTATGGTAAAGGTTTAGCTGATGTTTACTCTGCTGCTGTTAAAGCTCACGGAATCAAAGTTACAACTATGGCTGCTCACGAAGATGGTAAAGCAGACTATTCAGCTGAAGTTGCTACATTAGCTTCTGCTGGTGGTGATGCTGTTGCTGTAATTGGATACTTAGACCAAGGAGGAAAAGGAATCATTCAAGGATCTTTAGATTCAGGAGCATTTGATAAATTTATTTTATCAGATGGTATGATCGGAGACTCTTTAACTGATGCTTTTGGAAAAGATTTAAACAAATCGTTTGGATCACTTCCTGGCTCAACAGGAAAAGGTGCTGGTGTATTTAAAAAAGTAGCAAGCGCTGCTAGCATTGACTCTTCTGGACCTTATACTGGTGAATCATATGATGCAGCTGCTTTAATTACTCTTGCTATGCAAGCAGGTGGCAAAGCCGACAGAGCATCAATTCAACAAAATGTTATGTCTGTAGCTAATGCTCCTGGAAAGAAAATTTATCCAGGTCAGCTTAAAAAAGCATTAGATCTTTTAGCTAAAGGAAAAGATATAAACTACGAAGGTGCAACAGGAGTAGAATTTACTGAAGTAGGTGAAGCTTTTGGATCTTTCTTAGAGAAAGAAGTCAAAGGTGGTAAATTTAAAACTAAAAAACAAAGATAATATCTAATTTAAAACCTCAGCGGTAAAAAACTGCTGAGGTTTTTTTATTTTTTACTTAATATATCTGCTCTCAAAGTAGTTAGGATAATGATTATTAAAAAGGGTATACATAGTAAATTCATCATTTTCCAGTTAGTAAGCATAATTAAAACTCCAGCTGATAAACTGCCGGTAGCATGAACAGAATATACGATAAAATCATTTAATCCTTGAGCTTTGAATTTTTCCTCTTCTTTATAAGTTAAAACTAGTAAACTCGTGCCAGATATAAATAAAAAATTCCAACCTAAACCTAAAAAAATTAATGCAAACATATAATTATAATAAGTTTGATCAAAGAAACTTGCTATTATAGTTATGCTGTAAAGAAATACTCCTGCATACATTATATTGCTATGACCAAATTTTTTAACTAAATTTCCAGTTATCAAAGATGGTAGAAACATTGCTACAACATGAAACTGTATAACCAAACCTGTTTTACTTAGACTCATTTTTTCCATTACATGCATGCTTAATGGAGTTGCCGTCATCAAAAATGTCATTATTGCATATCCAAATGCTGAAGCTACGAGTGCCTGTAAAAATCTAGGTTGCGAAATTAATTCTAAAACACTTCTTCCTGACCTTTTTATATTAGACTCTAATTTTGATATATTTTCATAAAATAAAAAGAAAATCGCAGGTATAATAGTTAAAATAGCAAGTGACAAATAAGATCCAACATATAATTGATCGGTAACAATATCTTTTCCATAATTTGCCATGCTTGGCCCTAAAAACGCTGAAACAATTCCACCTAATAAAATTATTGAAATTGCTCTAGGTACTTTATCTTTTTCAACACTTTCAGCTGCAGCAAAACGATATTGATGCGTGAAAGCCATACCAACACCAATAAAAAAATTTGCAAAACAAAATAGAATAAAGTTTTGATCCATTATTGAATAAGCTGCCAATATAGAAAATAAAAAATTTCCAATTGATGCTGAAATAAATCCAGCTTTTCTTCCTATTAAACTCATAACTTTTGTTGCAAAGACTGCACCTATAGCTATGCCAACTACCGATATTGACATTGGTAAAGTAGAGAGTGATTTTAAAGGGCTAATTTGAGAACCAATAATTCCACTTAAAAATACTGTTACTGGAGCAGCAGTAAAACTAAAAATTTGACTTAATGTAAGAATTAAAAGATTTTTATTCATTAAAAAATATATTTATCAGCGAGATAGAAAAAAATACCTAGTGCAAAACCCATTAAAATATAAATCATGTGTATATTTATTTAATATTTATCTTTTCAGGAATAATTCCTTTTGGACGATATCTCATTATTAGCAATAGTCCAATACCCATCATCAAAAATCTAAAATAAGGAACGCTATCAATCAAATGAAGCTTAATAACATTAGTGTCTGGTAAATGAGATGTAAAAAAATTTATTAAAAATAATGCAATTGGTGCTGCTTCAATCCATAAAAACCAAACTGCAAAACCTCCCAAAATAGCTCCGAAATTATTTCCACTCCCTCCCACAATAACCATTACCCAAATAAGAAATGTATATCTCATTGGTCTATAACTTCCTGGTGTGAATAAGCCATCATGAGTAACCATCATTGCGCCTGCAATTCCTACTACTGCAGAACCTAATATGAAAATTAATAAATGTTCTTTAACTACATTTTTTCCCATTGCATTGGCAGCTTCTTCATTATCTCTTATTGCTCTCATCATTCTTCCCCACGGCGAATAAAGAGCTTTTTGTGTAATAACTAATAAAATTATTACAACAATTAAAAACATTCCGGCAAAACAAAGCTTTACATATACTGATGATGCATCAATGACTAACTGGTTTAAAACATCTTGTCTTTCAGTAACAGAATTAATTAATTTTAATTTTCCTGAATTAAATTTCTCAACTAAATTTATAAACCATGGAGTGTTTTGAAGATCTATTTCATAAGGTACTGGTCTTTCAAGTCCAATAACATTTTTCACTCCTCTTGTTAACCAGTCTTCATGTTTAATAACCGCAATAACAATTTCAGAAATTAATAATGTTGCAATTGCAAGATAATCAGCTCTTAACCCAAGTGCAACTTTTCCAACAATATATGCTAACCCTGCTGCAAAAAAACCTCCAACTATCCACGAAAATAAAATTGGCATCCCAAGACCACCAAGAAATCCTGTTTTAGCTGGATCTACTGCCTCTATACTTTCTATTCCGGGTTCAGATACAAGTCTTAGTAAAACCAGCCCTATTACAATTAAAGATATAATTCCATAGGTTCTTTTTTTTGATTTTACAAATTTTTTTAAAATATATCTTATAGAAAATATCATTCCTATTATTATAAAAAGACATACAATTATATTTGTTCCTCCCGCTGACCATGCTTCTTCAACTGGTGCTACAGAAACTAAAACAGCAGCCAATCCACCAAGTGCAGTATATCCCATAACTCCAAAATTGATCAGGCCTGCATAACCCCATTGTATATTTGCTCCCATTGTCATTACTGCTGAGATTAAACAAAAATTTAATATTGATAAGGCAATACTCCAAGATTGAAATACACCTACTAGAATTATTAATAAAATCATAATTGAGTAAGCAACAATTACATTCTTGTATTCTCTCATAATACTCTTCCTTTAAAAATTCCTGTTGGCCTAAATAATAAAACAACTACTAAGATAGAAAATGAGACTGCAAATTTATAATCAGTTGATAATAATTGTACTAATGAATCTGGCTCTAAAGTTTCTGGAAGAATATAGGTGAAAAATTTTTTATAAGCATATGTTATTAATATTTCTGCAAAAGCTATTACATAGCCGCCTAAAAAAGCTCCGAAAGGATTGCCAATTCCACCGACTATAGCTGCAGCAAAAATTGGTAACATGTTATTAAAATAAGTAAAAGGTTTAAAACTTTTATCTAGTCCATAAAGCACACCCCCTATTGTTGCTAAAATTCCTGCAATAATCCAGGTAATCATTACTACTTTTTTTGGATCAATACCTGAAAGTAAGGCTAAATCCTCATTGTCAGAATAAGCACGCATACTTTTTCCTGTTTTCGTTTTATTCAAAAACCAAAATAAAATTGAAACTACTATAATTGTTATTACCAGTGTGATGACTTGAGTAGATTTAACTGTCAGTCCTTCATTTAATCCCGTCATTTCTTTAAATTCATTGGCTTTTAATATAAATTTTTCACCATCAAAAAATCTTCTATCAAAAGGACCTATAATAATTCTAACAATTGCCTGAGTAACAAACATCACCCCGATGCTTACCATTGCAAGCTGTACAGGGGGACTTTTTTTAATTCTGTAATAGCTAAAAACTAATTTATCAATTGTAAGCATATACAAAATCATAAAAATTATTGCAAAAGGTATGGCGATTAAAGCTGTTGGTAAGATTCCTAAAGAAATACCAATAGATTGAAAATACCAAGTAAAAAGAATTGCAACCATGGTCCCAAATGACATCATGTCTCCAGTTGCAAAATTTGCAAATCTTAAGATGCCATAAATTAATGTAACAAATATTGCGCCTATTGCTAGTTGTGAACCGTAAGCAAGTGCTGGTACAAAAATATAATTAAGCAAAAGGACAATTGCATTTATAAAATCCATATTAAGCTCCTAAAAAAGATCTCCTTACTTCAGGATCATTTAATAATTCTTTTCCTGAACCTTCAAATTTATTTTCTCCTGTAACTAAAACATAACCCCTGTCAGAAATGCTTAGTGCTTGTTTTGCATTTTGTTCAACCATTATGATGGCAACATTCGTTTGTTTTACTTTAAATATATGATCAAATAATTCATCCATTACAATTGGTGAAACTCCAGCTGTTGGTTCATCCAACATTAGTACCGATGGTTTTGTCATTAAAGCCCTTCCAAGTGCAACTTGTTGTCTTTGGCCTCCTGACAGCTCACCAACAAATTGAGATTTCTTTTCACTCAAAATTGGAAACAATTCATAAATTTCAGCAATTACTTTATTTAAATCCTCATTCCTTAAAAATGCTCCCATTTCTAAATTTTCTCTGACAGTCAAGCCTGTAAAAACATTTCTAGTTTGTGGTACAAATGAAATTCCTTTTTTAACTCTATCTTGTGGGCTTAAGTTTGATATATCTTGATTATCAATTAAAACAGATCCTGATTTTAAATTAAGCAATCCCAACAAAGCTTTCATTGCAGTTGATTTACCAGCGCCGTTCGGACCTAAAATTGCAACAATTTCACCTCTATTTACATTAATAGAACAAGAAGTAATTATATCAGGACCATTACCATACCCACCTGTCATTTGTTTTCCTTCAAAGTATGGCATTAATTATTTCCTTTATTTATTTTGGTTCCTCTACCTAAATAACTTTCAATTACTTTTTCATTTTTTTTAACTTCTTCAACCTTTCCTTCAAATAAAACTGATCCTTCAGCCATAACTATGACCGGATCGCATAGCCTGCTTATAAAATCCATATCGTGCTCAATCATACAGAAAGTATAACCTTTTTCTTTATTTAACCTTAAAATGGCTGTGCCAATTTCTTTCAGTAAAGTTCTATTAACACCCGCTCCTACTTCATCGAGAAGCACTAGCTTTGCATCAACCATCATTGTTCTTCCTAATTCTAATAATTTCTTTTGTCCTCCTGAAAGATTTCCGGCTAGTTCGTTGGATAAATGTTTTAAATTTAAAAAATTAATAACTTCTAATGCTTTTTCTTTTACTTTTACTTCTTCTTTTTTAACAATACCTGGTTTTAATAAAGCATTCATTAATTTTTCTCCTGATTGATTACCAGGTACCATCATTAAATTTTCTAAAACAGTCAAATTTGTAAATTCATGAGCAATTTGGAAAGTTCTCAATATACCTTTTGAAAATAATTCATATGAAGGGATTGCAGTTATATCTTCATCATAAAACAATACTTTTCCTTCGCTAGGTTTTAAATTTCCAGCAATTAAATTAAATAATGTAGTTTTTCCAGATCCGTTAGGGCCTATTATTCCAGTGATAGATCCTTTTTTTATTTTTAAAGAACAATCATTAACCGCTGCAAGACCTCCAAAATACCTTGAAAGATTATCTATTTGCAGGATATTTGAATCAGACTGCATAGAAAATTATACTTTGTTTAATCTTTTAAGAATACTATTTAATGTTTTTTCAGTTGCTCTATAGAAGCCAGCTTTTCTTAACTCTTTAACTCCTTGTTCATTAAGTCCTCTTGGAGTTTGAGATTCTTTTACTAAATGTTTCAAATCTTTATTTGAATTAACAACAGCGTCTTCTGATAATGCTACAAAAAGGGAAGTGATATATTTTTGAGCTTTGTCTCTTTTAACACCACGTTTAACTAACCAATTAGACATAGTGCTTAACAATTCATAAAATGGAGCCATCATTCCTGAAGTAGACCAAAAGTTTTTTGAAAGTTTTTCATTACTAATTTCAACTGTGGTTCCAAGTTTATTAAAAAAATTTTTAACTTTTTTATTAGGTGGAAACATTGGAACTGGGCCTTTTTTTAATGAAATTGGTGGAAGAGGTATTGCTCTTACAATTGTTGCTTTTACCTTAATGGCTTTTTTAAGTTGAGGCAAAGTCATTGTTGAAATAAAACTTACTATTGTTTGCCCTGATTTAAATTTTAAATTTTTAATTATTCTTTGCCCTACTGTTGGAGTAATTGCTAAAAAAATCCAGTTACATGAATTGGTTATCTCTTGATTATTTTTTGCTATTGAAACTTTTTTAAATTGTCTTTTAAGTTTTTTTGCAACATTTCTATTTCTAGGGGATAATATTATTTTTTTAAAAGATATATTAGATCTACAAATACCTGCCACAACTGATGATGTAATTTTGCCTGTTCCTATAAAACCCAATTTCATAATGAATGACAATATATAATGTAAGTTTTTATAATAAACTACTTTTTAAAACTAATTAGTAAAAAAAGATCCCCTAATTCTTAATAATTCCCTGCTTAAATTCTTATTTTCTTTGAACGGTTTTCTTCCATGTAACCAAAAATAATTATTTGCTAACAATGCAGATCCTGGGGGTAGGTTCGTTATTATCTTGTTATTACTTTCCTCAAGTGAGTCTGAAAGTTTTTGAAGAAAATTTCCTTGTTTCATATTTTTAGGTTCAGGAAATTGATCTATATAAGAAATTTGTGGTCTGCCTTTTTCATCATCAAAAAAAACTGGATGTTCAACTTTATAATCAACATTTTTGCTCTTAGGAGAACTCCAAACAAAACTTTGTCTTCCTACTGGGTCTTTTGATAATTCATCACAATGCTCCCAATCATCAAGGTGTAAAAGTGAAGTTTCTCCACCTTGAACATTTTTTTCCTCGATCTTTGTCATTAAGATCCAATCAGTTTTTTCTTTTACATAAGTACCGTCTGTGTGAAGATCCATATTTGTATATGCCTTTCTTAAATATGAATCACTAGCATCATTATGCTTAACATGAAACCTTGCATAAAATTTACCCATCATTGAATCATGATTTGGAATACCTATTAAGTACGAAATTGCTGTAGATAGTTTTGTTAAAAAAATATCATTTATTTTTTTATTTTTGTTATTTGTTTTAAATACTACACAACCAGTTTTTCTATCTCTAATTATTAAATTTAAAAACCTACTTAGTTTATTTCCAGTTAAATCATCAAGACTCTTGGCAATTGTAAATCTTGTAAAAGGTTTGTATTCGAGAGCTGTAACATCAAACTTATGAAAGGGGAAAATCAACTTGTCAATTAATTCATCTTTAAATTCAATATCAATTATTCTTTGTGATTTTTTGTTTTGTGAAATTTGAAGTCCTTCAATATTTTGAATGTGACTAACTGGGTTTGTCATTAACCTCCTAAAAATAAGCGACCGACATCTGGATTGCTTAAAAGATCATCTCCTTTTCCTGCTATTGCTGTTTGTCCAGAAACTAAAACATATCCTATATCTGCAAATTCTAATCCTTTTTTAGCGTTCTGCTCTACCATAATAATTGTTTTTTTTTCATTCTTTTGAAGATCGCTAAGTATATCAAATACCATGTCTATATATCTTGGCTCTAAACCTATTGATGGTTCATCAACCAACAATACTGAAGGTTTCATAACAAGCGCTCTTGAAATTTCTAACAATCTTCTCTCACCACCGGATAATACTTTTGCAGGTTGGTTTCTTCTATTTCTTAATCTTTCATATTTTTGAAAAATTTTTTCAGCTTCTTCGTAAGATTCTTCTGTTTTGTCTTTAATAAATCCACCCATAAGCAAATTTTCTTCTACAGTCATATCTGGAAAAACAGAATTGTCTTGAAGAATATAAGCAATACCAACTGATTTTAATTTTTCTGCTGGTGTAAGTTTTGTTATATCTTTGCCATCTATTTCAATATTTCCTGAAAATATATTTGTAAATCCATAAATTGAATGAAGTATTGTAGATTTTCCGGCTCCATTTGGACCAATTAAACATAGTGATTGTGCTTTACTTACAAATAAATCTAAATTGTGAAGTATTTCCATTTTTCCATATCCAGCAGACATTTTTTTAATTGTTATGTGATTATTCTCTGGAGATAGTTTTTTTAACTCTTCTGGTCCAGGTGCTTTTCCTAAAACTTCATATTGATTAGACATTATTGTGCTCCAAGATAAGCATCGATTACTTTCTTATCGTTTTTAATTTGATCTGGCGTTCCGTTGGCCAGCATTTTTCCATGTGCTAAGCAAAAAATATTTTGCGCTAATTGCATAATCACTTTCATGTTATGCTCGATCACTAAAAGAGTGATACCAAATTCTTTATTAACTTTAATAAGTCTATCAATTATCCCATTAATTAAAGTTGGATTAATTCCTGCTGTAGGTTCATCTAGTAAAAGCAT
>Ga0208410_1001203_pt1 | contig 13598 bp, 9 predicted proteins | sample ETN02SmetaG_3_FD_185787 | JGI IMG/M metagenome (GOLD analysis project Ga0208410, IMG submission 185787) | Marine microbial and viral communities from oxygen minimum zone, Eastern Pacific Ocean - ETNP2014F10-02SV257 (SPAdes) (version 2) | ecosystem: Environmental > Aquatic > Marine > Oceanic ... | reverse complement strand
AAAAACTTAATAAAATCAATACTTTTTTGCAATTTAGGCTAAAATCAATTTTTTGTGTTAGAGTCAATTTTTTTATAAAAAATTAATCAAAAATTAATCAAAATTATTTATTCGCCCTTAAGGAGAAAAAATTATTTCTTTTTATATGTATCAAAAATGCAACATTTTTGCTCAAGCACTCAAAAAATATCTTTTTTTTTAAATTTTCTACTTAAAATAGAAATTTAAATTAAAAAATAGTAAATTTTTTTTTAAATTAATTAATTTCCATCAACCACGACGATTGTTAGATCATCTTTTTGAATTTTTCCTGATTTTACAATATCCTCAACCATATTTCTTAATCTTTCATTACTTGGTCTGTCTTGAAACTTTTTAATATAGTTTTGAAACCCTTCAGCTCCTAACATTTCACCAGAAGGATCTTTTATTTCGGTAATACCATCTGTAAAAATATACATTGAGCTGTTAGAAAACTTTAAAATTGTTTCTTTGTATTTAATTTTAGACATTATTCCAAGCGGAGGACCTGCTTCAGTATAATTAGAAAAATTTCCGTCTTTAGAATAAATTAAAGGTGGTTCATGTCCAGCATTTGCTAAAAGTAATTCTTTTTTTTCACTATCATATATTCCAATCAACATAGTTACAAACATTCCTCTTGCAGCTGTTTCACAAATTTCTTTATTAAGTAATTCTAAAAGTGCTGAAGCTGAATAAATAGTTTTACTTAAGCATCTATATAAGCTTGAAGCCTTTGACATAAGCAAAGATGATTTAATTCCTTTACCTGAAACATCAGCAACTCCAAAACCATATTTTCCATTTCCAAGATCTGAGAAATTATAAAAATCTCCTGAAACAACTTTTGCAGGAATATTTATTCCAGCAATAGGAAATTTTTCATCTTTGTTTTGAGATAATAAAGTTTTTTGAATTTCACCTACAATTTCAATTTCTTTTTGCATTCTGTTCTTTTCTATAAGTTCTTTTGCCATCTTTGCATTTCTTATAGCAAGTGCTGCAGGTCCAGATAAAATTTCTAACAACTTTCTATCTCCTTCTTCAAATAATTTATTTGTACCTTTTTTATTTAAACAGTGTATTACTCCTATACATTCGTTAGCAACAATTAATGGTGAACAAAGAACTGAATAAGTAGTAAAGTTAGTTTTGTTATCTAAATCAAAATAAAACTCTGCAATTTCCCTTACATCTTTTCGAACATCTCCAACTCTAATACATTTTTTTTGCAAAACTGCTTTTCCCATAACGCCTTGAGTTAAAGGTATTTCATAATCTTCAAGATATGATTGATATTTCGATGCTATACATTGGAATACTTGTTTTTTTTCATCTATTAAAAAAATATTTGCTGCTTGAGCATCCAACCTTTTAATAATAACTTCTAAAGCTTTTTGTAATGTTTCGTTTAAATCAAGTGAAGTAGCAAACTCTTGGTTCATCTTTGTAATGATGGCCAAATCTTGATTCAAAGCTAAATCTTCCTTATTTACCTCAATTTTTTTTGGTTTAAAAAACATTTTTATATCTGGCATTCTACTTCTTTTTTGATAATTTAAATAGTTATGGAAATCATAATTAATACTCCTAGCCTTTACATTCATATTCAGGATGCCGTTATGCTCATTCAATACTGTATTGATGGTGTTATTAATGTTGCCTCCCAATTTAAAATTTAGTTAGTGTATTCCATTATTTTTTTTTTACTAGGTTGTATTTGGGGAAGTTTTGCAAATGTTTGTATCCACCGAATACCTTTAAATAAAAGTGTTATTTTTGCTCGTTCTTTATGTCCAAACTGCAAAAAAACTATAAAATGGTTCAATAATATTCCTTTAATCTCCTATTTGTTACTAAAAGCAAAATGCAGAGATTGTAACAACAAAATTAGTTCTGAATACTTTGTTGTCGAACTAACATCTGCAATTTCATTCACTATTGTATATTATTTTTATGGGATTAGCATCACTTCATTATTGTTATTAATACTAATTATTTTTTTTATTATAATATTTTTTATCGATCTTCATCACTATATCATTCCAAATGAATTAACCTTCCCACTAATGATTATTGGTTTTGTAAAATCTTTTGATCCAAATATAAATTCTTTTTTATTTCCAAATTATATTAATTCTTTAATTGGAGGAGTTGCTGGCTACTTAATTATTTGGTTAATTATTTTTGCCTATAAGAAAATTAAAAATAAAGAAGGAATGGGTCTAGGTGATGCAAAGTTACTTGCCGCTATAGGTTTTTGGTTTGGATGGTTCAGTATTCCATTTATAATTTTTACTTCATCAGTAGTTGCGTTATTAATTGTTTTACCTTCTCTTGTAAATAAGACTAGAAAAATGTCTTCTCAAATTCCTTTTGGACCATATATTATAATTGGATGTTTGGTTTATATATCTTTAATAAATTTAGAAATATTAAAATTAATTTAAAGTATTTTAATAAATGAAATGTTAGCACCAACGCTATTTACTTCTTGAGTAGTAGTCTTTCCATCAATCGATATTAATATTTTTCCAAATTTGTAAAATTTTTTTTCATAATTGATATTCACTGATAAGGTCATTTCTTTTGTTAAATCATCATCTTGATAATAGGTTGCTTCTGTACCATTAACTGAATATTCAGTTTTAGAATCTGTAATCAAAGTTCTATAATCTAAAATCCAACCAATTCCAAATTTACTTTTTGATTTTTCTCTTTCTATACTAAATTCATCGCTCAAATCTAATGAGAAATTTGCAACGTGTTTATCTTCCCAAGAATAATATTTGCTTTCTGAATGTTCGGGTGTGTAAGAATAAGATAAGTTTGTTCCAATATTTGGAATTAAACTTTTATTTATAAATTTTTTTCCAGTATGAATTTCAAATGATTCATATGTGTCAGTAATATTAAGAGTACCAGAAGAAGTTGTGTTAGTTAGTATTTTTCTTTTACCCTCATTGAGAGTTGCACCTGCTAAAATAAAGCTATTGTCTTTAAATTTATTTTCTGACTCTTTATAATGTAAACCAAATAATAAGTTATATCTTGCAATGGTATGATCTTTTTTAAAATCTTGTTCACTATATTCAAAACTAGCTATTACATTCTCGTTTTCTGATGGCCTGATTATATTTACACCTAAACTATAAAACTCATATCCTAACGCTAAATTTTTTGCATGCTCTTTTCTTTCTAAGCTAGTTGCTTGAATTCCTTGCCATTCAGTTTTTTTATTTTTAAACCCTTCTGATTTTAAAAATTTATTTAATGACTTACGAATATTTAAAGATTTATATCCTAACAATTCATCTATATTTTCATTTCCTCCCTGACCTACAGATCCTGCTGATCCTTTTACTACTTGGTTTCCATCGAGATCTTCTAAAGTGAAATCTCCTTCGGTTTCATAAAAATATCCTTGTCCAACTCCATGGTTAAATTTCAATGTACTCCCTGTTCGTAAGAGTCCATCAATTTTACCTACTACGATACCTCCATCTTTTAAAGTTATTGTTGCATTATTTCCGTATAATTTAATTGCGTCATTGCCAACATCATTTGTTATTTTTCCGCTATTAACAATTGTTGAGCTCGCTCCGGCTCTTATAGTTGCATTGCTGGTATCAGAGTTAGTAATTTCACCACCAATTTTATTTGTAATAGTTGCAGTGGAATTACTATCAGATGCAAAAATAGCAGAACCATTGCTTGCAGTAATTGTACCTGAGTTAGTAATTGTCATGCCGGTTGTGTTGTTGCTACCTGTTTTGCTTATTCTAATTGTATTTCTATTAGATGAAATTGTTCCGCCTGAACTATTTGTAATTGTGGCATCAGTCGTGCCCTTTACATCAATAGCAGTAGTACCGCTTGCAGTTATTGTACCAGAGTTAGTTACGGTTAAATCAGAGGTGTCATCACCAAAAACAGCAACTGTATTGGCGCTTATAGTAGATCCAGATTCAACAGTTACGTCTACACTGTCACCAGTAACATTGGCTGCTTTTGTAGTAGCACCTGTCGCTAGAGTAGAGTTATCTTTTACAGTTAAAAATTCTCCATCTCCATCTATATCTTCTTGAGTAGAAGAATCAGATGTAATAGTATTGCTATCAGCTAAACTCTGATTAGGAATTAGTATTAAAATAGTAAAAAAAATTTGAAAAAAATATAAAAATTTCTTTTTCATAATAAATCTTTATATTCTTAATAATTTTCTCTCCAAGATTTTCTATATGATCTAAATTGTTTATCGCTAGCAAGAATTTCAACCAATGTCTGCTTGTCATCTGAAGGACCAGCGAGGTTTGCAAACATTCTTGAACCAAAAACCACAAGTTTAGATAAAATACCTGATCCTACCTCAAAACATTTTCCTTGTGCAACACTGCTATCAATATGCACTGAATCTAATGATCCACATTCATCATCATGTGCACAAACAAAAGCTAATCCTAAATTACAGTTATTTTGTTTATCAGGCTGATAAACTGGGAAGTAAACTTTTCCACGATAAATAGTAGGAGCGGCTGAAGTTTTTCTAAACATATTTTCTGTTTCTCCAGTAGGTAAACCATCTGCAACACCTAAATGATATCTCCAACCAATTTTTCCAGGAGCAACGCTACACGTAGGAAAGTTTTCACCAGTTACATCGACACATTCACTTAGACTTTCAATGGTTGGTACACCAGCTACTGCCTCTAAAGCTTCCATTGACTTGCTAATAAAATCTGTAGATCCACTTAATGGTAAAGGATGTTGTTCGTGAGGTATAAAATATGGAAAATCATAATCACGAATACCATAAACTATATTATCCATAAGACTTACCTGGTCATCAATTTCTCCAATCCTGTTAAAATCTCCTGTTCCACCAAAAAGCCAAAAATTACCAGTACTTGTTCCCATCGCTGCATCCATTTCAAAATAACTTAGTCTTTTGTTTTTATCATTAGCTTTTAAATTCATAATAGTTTGTTGATCAAATAATTTTTTATCAGAAGTTAAATTTATTTTTGTTATCTTTCCTTCCATGTCATTTATATAAACTAGACCTCCTCTCCATGGTGCAGTTCCAACAGCATCTGCGGTGATAAGAATTGGGCTTGCAGTTACTGCATTTTTGATATTACTTCCGTTGTTGTAAGTTCCAGTAAGACCAATTTTATTACCATCTGGATCACTGTCTACAATTTTTAATGCACCTCCTAGAAGTTCTGTTCCATATAACTTGCCAGCTTCATGTATTAGCCGATTATCTTCAGCATCTACTTTATCTGATTCATCGCCACCACCCTCCAGATCAACAAAATATACTCCAGATCCTGAACATCTAGATGAGCTAGGATAACCTGCGCCCATAACAGCAACATATCTATCAGTTATAAGTGTTCCTTTAGATTTACCGTCTGTTTCATCAAATTGTGGAACTCTTAATATTCTTGGTGTAGACCAAGTTTCTCCTAATTGACTGTAATCAAATTTTTCATTTGCAGTTCCCGCACCTTCGCATGAAGTTTCTACTTTATAAATGTCAGTTGTTTCTGTTCCTGTTCCCACGTTGTATGTTTGATCTGAGTTAAATGTTAAAATTAATTTTGTATTTATAACTTTTCCACTTACATCTCCTGATGGTCCAAATTGAATTGGATACCAGTCATCATTTATTTTTTTTGATACTATTAAAGCTCCTTCTATAACATTTCCACCAGCATCAGTCGAACCTTGTGGCAATGTTATATCTGAAAATGTGAATGTTGATCCTTTATAACATGCTGTATCACCGCTAGTTCTAAAATTATTGCTTGGAAAGTCACCATCTGATTTACAAGCAGCAATTAAATCTCTTTCTGTAAAATCAGTGTCACTATCACTATCTGCAGCTTTTGCAGTAGCTTGATTATTTTCAGCTTGTATTCCTTCTTCTGAATCTGTTAAAGTAAATGAACCATCGTCATATGGAAATGAATTAACTGCGCCATTATGATCAATTCTTATGACTTCTTTGTTATATGAATCATTATAAATTGTAAACATATGCAAAGGTCCTTTACCTTCTACTATTTCATTGCCATCATCGTCAGTTTCAGTTGTACCTTCTATAATTTTAGGGTTTGTTACATCGAGAACTGAAAATCCAGCTCCTCCTCTACCATAAGGAATAAATAAAAGTGTTCTCCAAGTTTTAACATCTTCATATTCTGAGCCATCTGGTTTTAAACCTTTTATTTTAACATCATGAACTACTGGTGAACCATCAACGCCAAATATTGCATTAGATCCTCCTGCTTTTGAATTTTTTTTAAATTTACCATCAAAACTTCTATTAACAATCAAAGGTAGATTTGATGCTACCATTGGAGGAATAAAGGCCCACTCTTCTTCACCAGTATCAGCTCTAATAGCATGAAGCATACCCCCGTTTGAACCTGCGTAGATAATTCTTTGTCTATTTAGATTTGCTTTTTGAAATTGAGAATATCCTTGCGATGCTCTCCAATAAGCTTCTTGGTTATTTGAAGTAAATAATGTATTAGCTCCAGGTGCACCAACTTCTACCAGTTGTGAATGATAGATGTCTGCTAATATAGAACCCCTATCTTCTTCAAGATCGCACCCACCGTTGTAATCAAAATAATCTTTTCCTCTTACAAAATTAATAAGGCCTTTTTGATCATCGATGGTACCGTCCTCAACACCGTCTTTACCTTTGCAGGTTGAGGTAGAATGGTGATAGTCTAAGACTGTATTGCCTGTTCGTTCAAAAAGAAAATTTATTTCTTGATAATTTTCTGGTTTCCAATTATTCCAATTACCAATATAGTTTGTTGACGGACTTTCAGTAACATCCAGTGCAGTCCAAATATTTCTAGTTTCTGATCCTCCGGGCCTTTCTGCCAATTCTTTACCGGCATCCCAGTTACAGCCATTACTATCACAATAAGGTGGATCTATTGCATCGGCAATTGCCCCAGGATCATCTGAGTTCGCTGGTTTAATTGCTTTTCTTAAAAGTCTTCCTATCCATTCACCATTTTGTTCATAATTAAACTGGGCTTGATAAATTGCTCCTCCTTCTTGGAGTGTTGCTGTAATTGATGGTGCAGTAAAAGACAGTCTATCTGCTATAATCTGTCGAATTTTACTGTCTATCTCTTCTTTTAAAATTTGAGGTGTGCTAGCTTCAATTGCTTTTTCACAATCTATGGAACCATCAGTATCACATGATCCTGCTTTAGCAAATCTATCAAAAATAGGTACAGCAGCACCAGTATATGAACCCCCATACGCAACAAATATAGTTCTTACACCAAAATTTTGTCTTAGGTCTTTAATATTTGGAATTGAGCGGTCTTCATTCCACATCCTTCCATCACTAATAACTATTACATAATGAAGCTGACATGGTCTTCTGGGATCAATTATCGGCGTCAATCCATCTAAGTTTGTAAAATAACCGTGAGCAACATCTGCAAAAGCATCTGAATCGGTAGCATAAGCCATACCTATACCTGCCATTGCATCTGGTATTTTTTTCCAACCATCGCGATGTACAGCAACATTTAAACATGAGTGTCTAGTGCACATCCCTGAAGTTCCTTCTGGGTGCACTCCTCCTTTCCAAGGAAGTCCTCCTGGCTGTGGTCCTGCGGAAGCTTGGCCCTTTCCATTACCATCTTGTCTATAATAATAACAGCTTTGATCATTGGCCCATTTAATTTTACGATTAGCTTGATTTTCTGGTCTACCATGTTGGTGGCAATAGCCTTCACCAGGAATAATATTTCTATACTTAAAACTACCTAATTTTCCACCATAGTGATCGTGTTCTCCTCCATTCCAATGTCCAAAACCAAAATTCGCTCCTGCTTGTAAAGAACTATCAGAAACTATAGCTTCAATTGCTTCTTTAGCTCCAATAAATCTATTTGTTTTTCCACCACCATATTGCGCTTGCCAAGCAGTATCCTTATCAGTTGTATTAAGTTTATTTTCATCAAGTAATTGAATAGTTCCATTCTTGCTGGTTACTAACATTGTCGATGAACTTGCCCAAAGATTTTGATGAATATGTTGGTTTGATGTCTTTCCAGGTTGATCAAATTTAATATTTGCAGCTGCAACTGTTCCAGGATCTCCAGTAGTTTTGCTTCCCGCCTTTCCTGCTGTTAACAAGACATTATAACTGCCATTGGGAGGATCCAATTCTATTTTTTGGAGTGTGTGAGAATGAAAACTAGTTACATATACAACATCGTCATCATCACTTGAGGCTCTTATTGAAGATATTGAATTTAGATTTGATTGATTAGTACAGGTATTACTTGGTACATGACACATCCAACCAGTGTCAGCGTTCGTAATTGAAAGATTTTTAGTACCACTTGAAAGCTTAGGACACTTTAAACCTTGAGCATGACTGTCTGTTTCAAAGGTAAAAATTTTATTTTTTCTTGAAAAGTGATAATAAGTCATATCCTTACTTACGGTCATTGATTTAGACATATCATTTTTCGTTGTATGAAAAAGTTGACCTTGGTCAAGATTGCATAATCTTGATTTAGTATAGTCGACAGTTGAACCAGACCCTATGTTCATGAGAAACAATTTTCCTCTTTGGCCCTGTCCGGGTATGAAAGTTCGGCCCATAGCGATTAATATATCATCAGTACCGTTATTTCTTATTTCGATATATTTTGGCCATGCAATTTTATGTTTGCCTTTTGGTATAACTGCTACACATTCTCCATTATTATTAATTGCAATTATTCTATCAGGTGCGCCAAACCAAATTGTTCCATTTGAAGAAATTTCACCTGACATGGTGGCGTGTATCGAATTCGTACCGGCACCACCAGCACAATTAGGATCGCTACTGTCTCCTTGAAAGTTTTTTGAACCATTTGCAAAACTATTATCGAGTAATTTAGTAGTTGTATTAATTTTAACTACACCTTTACCAGGCTCGCCGGCTATTATGTTTCCATCAGCATCCTCTACAGCCCATTCTATTCCTGAAAGGCCTAGATCTGTACCACCAGTAATGTTGGCTTTCATGCTTAAAGAACTATCTAATAAAAATAAAATATTAGCTGGAACATCACCTTCACCTGATCCTGGTGGAATAGGTTTTGCATAAACTGTTGGAACTATAATCGATAGCACCAAAGCAATTAAAATATTTGTTTTAACAAAATTAAATATATTCTTTAAATTTAGTTTTTTTCTATTCATATTGATCGTGAAGCAACACATCATAATATTTTTTACTTGTTACAACAATACCCTCTTCGGTTGGTTGATTATTTTTTTCATATGCGTAGTAATAAATTTGTTTTGATCCAATATCCCAAATTTTATATCCATTCCACTCTTCGCTCTCCATGTCTAAGTTTCCAAAATTTGACTCAGCATAACCCTTAAGCAAACCTCTTTTGGTCTCTTCATTATCTGTTCCATTTTGAACCGCAATTTCTACTGCTCCTATTGTACTATTGCCTGTTATATAAATTTTAAGCAGTACATTACCAAAATCAATATCTGTACAAAAAGAATCTATAGTTGATTCAAATACAGTCACGCTACTGTCTGGATCAATCTCATCGTCATAAATTTCACCATAAAAATTTAGTGTAGATTTATCACCACCTATGTTCACACTTAAGAGATCACAAGCTTCTGTGGACTTAATCATTAAAACATTAAGTAAAATAAATAGAATTGAAATTTTAAATTTTTTCATTTTTTTTAAACCATAAAATAATTTTTTTTTATAAAAACTCTACTCCTAATATTCGTTATTTAACCTGGTAAAACCATCACACTTTCTAATGGAATTACAACATCATCCTCATTATATATTCCGCAAGCATAAATCCTAAATGCTGTTCCTTGCTGAATACTATCAACAGAAGTGCTAGCTATACTAGATCCAGACTCTATGTATGGGGCTTTACCAATATTCACCAAAAAATATTCATAAGTATATTTTTCTAAAATTTTTTTTTCTCTTGCTAATTCATCGCTATCTGCTTCTATAGCATTAAGTTCATCAAAAATAGGTTCAATTAATTCATAAAAACTTATATTTTTTATGTGTTTAACAACTTGAAGTTTGTCTGCATTATCGCTTCCGTGCAAAGTTATATTTTTAAAACTTTTATAACAAGGGGTTGAAGTGGTAGCGGGACCACTATTTGATGGTACCATGCCTTTAGTAGCTGCCCTTTCGACACCTATTTTATTTCCAGCATCATCATTCTTTATCACCCACTCTCCCATAAAATAATTTATTAAATCTTTTTCACCTTCTAACAATCCTGTTTCTGCTACATAAAATGCCTGTTGGTATTGATCGCTACTATTATTACCTTTATGGTCACTAGAAGAAATGACAACAAGCGCTCCTCCCATAAGAGACATTACCATTAAAAGAATTAAAGATAGCACTAACGCAAAACCTTTTTCATTTTTTTTTATGATCATTGCAATCCTATATTTCTTGTACTTACACTTACAACAACAGAGTCTCTTAAATATTTATCATTAAAATTTTCAGCTTCTCTTTGATCTCCAAGCCCCAATACAAGTCTTTGCTTTTGATCAGTGCCGACAGTTCTATAAAAATCTTTTTTTGATCTAAATGTTAATCTTAAATCTACTTGTGCTATTCTATAAAGGTCTACACTGCTCGCATTATTCGGTTGAGGGTAAGTGCTGGTTCCTGAATTGAAAAGATGTGTGCCATGTTCATCGAACAATAAAAATTCCATATCTACTAGATGTGATCTTACCAGCTGATTTGTATAGCATTCTGAGCAAGTGCTACTCCACGAACCAGCAGGAAATGCATCGCTTTGTAACCAACTTTCTTTTGCTTTGTAGACACCATAAAATTTATCATCTTCATTTTTTTCATTTTTCATTGGTCTTGCATAATATGTAACTCTATATTTCTTGTATTTTTGATTATCACCTTTAACAAAGTCTCCGTATACAATACGAATTTGGTCACAACATTTATTTTTTAAATTAGCCCATTTGCTATCAGTGGTAGCGCTAATACTGGTATCTCCAGGAGCATAGCCAAGTGTATCTTTAAAAACTATAATTGGATCATGGCTGTCATCAATTGTTCTACCGTCTTCATTTCCAGACAAATGAATTAAATCTTCAAATTTTTCAATTCCTTCTTCATTCTTTCCAAAATAATATTTAAAACCAGCCAATCTTATATCTCTTACCATCATTCCAACTATATCCCTTGAAGATCGACTTACTTTTGCTCTATCAGTAACCTGGTTATAGCTATTGTTTACTGCTGTGTAACTTGCGAACATAGCGCCCATCATTAGTGCTGTGACCGCTACCGCTATTAATAACTCTATTAAAGTCAGTCCTTTTATATTTTTTATGTTTTTTTTATGCGTCATTCTTTAAATATGTAGTCAGCTTGAAAATATAAAAATTTTCTTTTCTTTCCTCCGTTAGTATTTATTTGAACTCTACCCATATACATTTCATCTCTAATCAAATTTGAAGTTGTGACCAAACAATCTGCACCCGATTGGCATATTTTATATATTTTTACAGATTTAATATCTTTATTGTTTCTACACTTAAGAATACGATCTTCAGAAAGTATACTTTCCCAACGTGCCATTTTATTTTCTGGAGCACCTACGGTTGCTGAATAGTTTTGATAAATACTTCTTATATCGCTCTTTTTAATAAACGTTCCTTTGGTAGCACTACAAACTCTATTCCCTTGTCCAGCTTTCCAGCCATCATCCATTAAATATTCTGCAAATTTTTCTTTAGCGGCTCTCGATCCATCTCCATTTACTGGTTTTCCATAATTATCAATTGCAAAGGAGCTAGTTTTGGGATTTACTCCTACTAAAGCATCCCTAGAACCTATAATGTCTTCAGCAATCATAGTTGTGATATAATTTATTTTTGTTCTTTCGGCTGAGACATTTATTGAGTTAACAGAAAAATTAACTAGCTGAAAAACTGCTATAAAGCCTATTCCTACAATTGCTGTGGAAATTAAGGCTTCTATTAAAGTAATACCTTTTTCTGAAAATCTCTTTAAACTTTTAATTGCTGTGTTTGTATTTTTCATCATCTTTTCAAATCATCATTTTTAATTCAATTTTTGCATATCTATATTACCAAATCTGCTCCATTTTATTGAATAAAAATTTTTCTGGCCCACGCTTAAACTGCATGAATTAGCTACACCATCTGCCTGGCATACATACATTTCTTCTATTACCGAAGGTTCGCCGCCCACCATTCCTGACTCACCTCCTTCCTCATCTTCTTCCGTTGAATTTGACAGAAATATTCCACCTGCTGCATAATAAGAACCATCTTTTGAAAAACAAACTGTACCTTCTGCTAGTAGCGCTATTCCTGGAACTCCTATAGATAATTTATCATCAATTTCGTAGCTTGAGACAGTTAATTTCTTGCTTGCTGCGGCTCCAGCATAGTCATATCCTTTATCGTCCCACATATTTTTTCCGTCAAACATTAAATCAGTTTTGCATCTTTGTTCAAATATATGAAATTCTGTTTTATTATTGCTATCATCATATTTATTTCTTACAAGTGTCGTAAAATTTTCCGTTTCCATTCCATATGAAGAAATAAACCAAGTTTTATCATCTCCTGAACCTTCTGAATGTACCCTAAACTGCGCAAAAGAATAATGGCCTCTTTGAACTTGTGAATAAATATCTTGGATTACACCTGCAACTTTTACAGCTCCAGCTCTAGCTATTCTATCAGCTCTCCATTTTTGAAAAGGTCCAAATCCAAGTGTACTTATTATACCAACTATTGATATAACTACCAAAAGTTCTATTAATGAAAAACCTTTAATTTTCTTTCGCTGCATTTGCATCTATCTTTCCAGCTTGCGCAAGATTCTCTAATGATTTTGACATAGTTATCATTCCATCTTTAACCGCTGTTTGCATGATGCTTGGGATTTGATGAATTTTTGCTTCTCTAATTAAATTTTGAATTGGAGCAGTACATTTCATTACTTCAAAAGCACCTACACGACCTTGTCCGTCTTTTGTTTTTAATAATCTTTGAGTTACAACCATTTTTAAAGAAGTTGAAAGTTGTGCACGAATTTGCGCTTGTTGCTCTGGTGGAAATACATCAATAATTCTATTTATTGTATTAGGTGCACCACTTGTGTGCAATGTTCCAAATACTAAGTGTCCTGTTTCTGCTGCAGTTAAAGCTAAACTTACAGTTTCTAAATCTCTCATTTCTCCAACCAAAATTACATCCGGATCTTCTCTTAATGCAGCTTTTAATGCTGTAGCAAAAGTTTGTGTTTGTTTTCCTACTTCTCTATGTGACACAATACTTTTTGCATCTTTATGAATAAATTCAACAGGATCTTCAACTGTAATAATATTTGAAGTCCTCGTTTTATTTATTTCATTTACTATTGCCGCAAGTGTAGTTGATTTTCCTGAACCAGTTGGACCTGTAACTAAAACTAATCCTTTATGCATATCTATAATATCATATAAAACATC
>Ga0208410_1001194_pt1 | contig 13643 bp, 10 predicted proteins | sample ETN02SmetaG_3_FD_185787 | JGI IMG/M metagenome (GOLD analysis project Ga0208410, IMG submission 185787) | Marine microbial and viral communities from oxygen minimum zone, Eastern Pacific Ocean - ETNP2014F10-02SV257 (SPAdes) (version 2) | ecosystem: Environmental > Aquatic > Marine > Oceanic ... | reverse complement strand
ATGAAAACCTGAGGTCCTAACCGATAGACGAACGGGCCAACAGGTTGCAAATTTAAATTAATTTTTAATATTTTAATAAGATTTAGCAAATATTACTTTATGCTTTGCAGGCTTACCTGAATATATACATTTAAGATCTTTATCTTCTCCATTTCCAACTATACATCTAATTGTTGCCTTTGTTTCTTTTTTAATAGATTCTTCTGTATTACTATCCCCATCCCATCCACAAGAAATAAATCCTTTTTGATTTTCTATTAACTCTTTGAAATTATCATATGAACTGACCTGATGTGTGTTATCATTAAGTCTTTTCTTTGCCTTAGCAAGCATTCTATTCTGAACATTATCTAATGATTTAATTATGTCGCCAGTTAATTTTTTAGAATTAGATTTCTGTTTATTTAGATCATCTCTAGAGAATATTTCATATTCATCATTTTCAATTTCTTTTTGCCCAATAACTAATCTAAGTGGAACACCTTTTAGTTCGTAATCATTAAGCTTATAACCTAAAGAAAAATTTTCTCTAGAATCAATTGTTACCCTAATTCCACTTGACTTAAGATCAGTGAAAATTTTATTTGATGTTTTTTCAATTTTATCTTTTGACTCATCGGAATTAACCATTGGGATTATAACTACTTGAGTTGGCGCTAGATTTGGAGGTAGAACTAAACCTTTATCATCACTATGTGTCATAATTAAAGCACCCATCAATCTTGTTGAAACTCCCCATGAGGTTGCCCAAACATAATCAAGCTTACCAGATTTATCAGCAAATTTAACATCAAAAGCTTTAGCGAAATTTTGCCCTAAAAAGTGAGATGTTCCTGCTTGTAGAGCTTTTCCATCTTGCATAAGTGCTTCTATACATAAAGTTTCCTCAGCACCTGCAAATCTTTCTGCTTCTGATTTAGATCCTTTCAAAACTGGCATAGCCATGAACTTCTCTGCAAATTCGGCATATATATTGTTTATCAATAGACATTCACTCATTGCTTCATCCTTTGTTGAATGAGCAGTATGTCCTTCCTGCCATAAAAATTCAGAAGTCCTTAAAAATAACCTTGTCCTCATTTCCCATCTAACTACATTAGCCCACTGGTTAATTAAAATTGGAAGATCTCTATAAGATTGGATCCATTTTTTATAAGTTTTCCAAATAACAGCTTCAGATGTTGGTCTAACTATAAGTTCCTCTTCTAGCTTAGATTCTGGATCAAGAATAAGTTTTCCTTTATTATCAGGATCATTTTTTAGTCTATAGTGAGTTACAATTGCACATTCTTTAGCAAAACCTTCAGCATTTTTTTCTTCTGCTTCAAAAAGAGACTTTGGAACAAATAATGGGAAATATGCATTTTGATGACCAGTGTCTTTAAACATTTTATCTAGCTCCTTTTTCATTAGCTCCCATATAGAGAATCCATATGGTTTAATCACCATACAGCCCCTTACTTCTGAGTTTTCTGCTAAGTCAGCATTTATAACTATATCATTATACCATTTAGAATAATCTTCTTTTCTTGAAGTAATCTTATTTCCCATAGAAGTTTGGCATAAAAGTTGTTTATATATAAATAGAAATATTTAATGCTAAGTTAATACAATTATATTTCAAAATTTTTAAATTTATAAGATAGATGAAACATTTTTTTAAGCTTCTAAGTTTGTTTTCTTTTTTAACACTCTTCTCTGGGTGTTACACATATCAAATGTCTTCTTGGAATGATGATGATGGAATTTACGTTTCTTCTATTAGAAATTATGACTATGGTCAATATTTTTCAGACCTAGCAAATGAGATTATTGAAGAGTATGAAGGTTCAGAAACTTTAGATTCTGAAGATCCAGATAACTTACCATGGGGATATAAACCTGATCAGATTCAAGTATTTGTTGACATTAACCCAAGAATGTATGGATATGGATATCCTTTCGGATATGGTTACGGATATGGTTACGGATATGGTTACGGGTATGGTTATGGCTATAACCCTTATGGATGTGGATATGGTTACGGATCACCTTATCTATGTAGATATTATGGATATGGCGGATACTATGGATACGGTTATGGATATCCTGAAAGCCACTTATACTGGCCATATAGAAATAGATTAAGACTTTATCCGTATTATTATTATGATAGATATAACAATAATGGGTATGCATATAATAAAGACAAAGATTATGTGAATACTACAAGATTAGGTTATAGTAATTCTTCTTCTAGACGTGGAGAAAAAACAACTTCTAATTCAGGTGAAAGTTCAAAGAATTCAAGTACCATTAGAAATTTGTCTGGTCTTTCTATATCATCTAGATCAGGAGGGTATAATATATCTACTAATGATGTTCCTAACCTAAGAGAAATTAAAAATAACTATAGAACTCTTCGAGCAATTGAAAGAAACCTTGGCTCAAATTCTAGATATATAAATTCTAGCAGGTATAACAATTCAAGTGAATACTCTAATTCTACAAGAAGAGATATGAGTAATTCAAATTCTAGAGCTAGTAATGGTAATTATGGGAAATCAAATTTTTCACGAGGAGGTAGTTCTAATGTTGGTTCAAGATCTAGTGGCGGATCTAGTGGCGGATCTAGAGGCGGAAGCTCTTCTGGTGGCGGATCTAGAGGCGGTGGAATCGATTAAACATCTATTAACTATTTAATTATGAAAGTAAAAAATTACTTTCCAATAATACTAATTTTTATTTTTTCTTTTAGTTATTCACAAACTATTGATGATATTATCAGGGTAAGCTCATATTACAACGATGGGACTGCAAGATTTAATGGAATGGGAGGAGCATTTAGCTCTCTTGGTGGAGACTTATCTGCAATATCAATTAATCCTGCTTCTTCAAGTATTTTTAATTATAATGAATTTGGAATAACAATAGGATTAGATGATAATACTATAAAAAACAATTTAAATGGCTATTTATCAGAAACCAAAAGTTTAGCAGAGACACTTAATCAATTAGGAGCTGTTTGGATTTTTACTAATGGAAAAGCTAAATTTAGTTTTGCCTATAATCTTCAAAATGTTTATAGTTATAATGATAATTTTAGCTTCTCAGGTAATAACTCCAGAGGTATTGATCATTATTTCCTTTATTATGCAGATGGGGTTCCAAGTGATGATCTTTTAATATATTCGGATGAAACAACACAATCAGTATACAGATACCTCGGAGAAAATTATGGATTTGGAGACCAACAAGCATTTCTAGGATACCAAGGTTATGTTATTAATTCACTAGATAATTCAAACAATACATACGAAACAAATGCAGTATATAATCAGGTTAACCAGGATATCAATATAGAAAGAATAGGAAACCACTATAAACATAGCCTTAATATTGGAGGATCATATAATAATTATTTATTCTTTGGCGTAAACCTAAATTTTCATGGAATAGAATTTCAAGAAAGAAAAATATTTAATGAATCTGGTTATTCTGATAACTCTAGACTTCAAAGTACTATGTTTAATGAATACTATAACTCAATTGGAAATGGGTTTTCTATTCAATTAGGTTCAATTATGAAAATTAAAAACTTTAGAATTGGATTATCCTATCAAAGTCCTACTTGGATAGACTTTGACGAAGAAAATGAGCAAATCCTTGAAACTAAAGTAAGTAGTAGCAATGAAATAAAGACGTATAATATTGATCCACAAACTGTTAATATCTATGATAAGTATAGACTTAAATTACCTTCGAGGACAACAGTTGGCTTTAGTCAAATTTTTGGACAAAGAGGATTGATTAGTTTAGACTATGAGATAACAAAATATAATAATGCAATGTTCCCTGACAATGATGATAATTATTTAAATGAATTAAACTACATAATTGACAACGAACTATATGCTACAGCACAATCAATTAGACTAGGAGGTGAATATAGGATAAAAAATAATAGCTTAAGAGCAGGAGTTTTTCACTATAAAGGTCCTGAGAATTTAAATGCAAATAAAATTAATGGGTTTTCAATTGGATATGGAATTAATTTTGGAGGTCAAAAATTTGACATAAGTTATGTATCACAGTCATCAATTTTCACAAATAAGTTATATCCAAAAGGTCTTACAACATCCTATTCTACTGATAGATCTGTGAATAAAATCATTGCCTCATATCATTTTAACTTTTAAGTTGATATTGACTATCTTTGAATAACAAATCATTACAATGAAATTAGACGATATTTTAAAAAGAGAATTAGATTCAATTGATCATGATCACCTAGGTTCTAGCTCTGAAAACCCTCTTAGAGATGATGCTTTTGACTTATCTGATGAAGAAAAAATTAAAATTATAGAAGAAAAAGTTCAAGGTATACTAGAAACCCTAGGTATGGACTTAACAGATGATAGTTTAAAAGGAACTCCTTTAAGGGTTGCAAAAATGTATGTAAATGAAGTTTTTGGAGGATTAAACCCTAAGCACAAACCTATCTCCTCTACTTTTAAAAATAAATTCAAATATGGTGAGATGTTAGTAGAAAAAAATATTACACTATACTCAACATGTGAACACCACCTATTACCAATTATTGGATTTGCTCATGTTGCATATGTTTCAAATGGTACCGTAGTTGGTCTTTCAAAGATTAATAGAATAGTAAACTATTATGCCAAAAGACCCCAAGTTCAAGAAAGACTAACAATTCAAGTAGTGAAGGAGCTACAAAAAGTACTTAATACCGATGATGTTGCATGTGTTATAGATGCAAAGCACCTATGCGTTAATTCTAGAGGTATTAATGATGTAGCTAGCGCTACAGTAACTGCAGAATTTGGAGGTAAATTTAAAGACTCTAAATTTAGAAGAGATTTTTTAGATTATATAAAACTTGAAACTGAGATTTAATGCTATCAAAGCCATTAATTATATACAATTCCTTATCAGGCAAAAAAGAGGAGTTTAAACCATTTAAAAAAAATAATTTAGGACTTTATGTTTGTGGACCTACTGTATATAGTAATATTCACCTAGGCAATTGCAGAACTTTTATTTCATTTGATATTATATATAGGTATTTTTTGCATAAGGGCTATAAAGTGCGTTATGTTAGAAACATTACAGATGTTGGACATCTTGAAGATGACGGAGAGGATAGAATTACTAAAAAAGCAAAGGTTGAAAAGTTAGAACCTATGGAAGTTGCAAACAAATATACTAATGACTTTAGAGATACACTAAAAGAATTTAATGTCCTCCCTCCTAATATTGAACCAATAGCATCAGGTCACATAATTGAACAAATAGAAATTATTAAAAAAATTATTGATAAAGGTTTTGCATATGAGTCTAATGGTTCTGTTTATTTTAACCTAGAAGAGTTTAGAAAAAAACACAAATATGGAAAATTATCCGGGAGAGAGATAGATGATCTTATTTCAAATACAAGAACACTAACAAAACAAAAAGATAAAAAAAACCCTTATGACTTTGCTTTATGGAAAAAAGCAGACTCAAAACATTTAATGAGATGGAATTCACCATGGGGTTTTGGTTTCCCTGGATGGCATCTGGAATGTACGGCAATGAGTCATAAATATCTTGGGGATAAGTTTGACATTCATGGAGGTGGAATAGACCTTAAATTCCCTCATCATGAATGTGAGATAGCTCAATCCGACGCATTGTCTGATTCTACTTCTATTAATTATTGGATGCATACAAATATGCTTACACTTAACAATAAAAAAATGTCAAAATCAACAGGAAATAACATTCTCCCAAAAGATTTAATCTCAGGAAAAAACAAGTTATTTAAGAGTGGGTACTCCTCTAATGTAATTAGATTCTTTTTTCTTCAAGCTCATTATAGAAATGTATTGGACTTAAGTGAGAATGCCCTTAAGGCATCTGAAAAGGCATACAATAAAATTGTTGATGCATCAGAAAAATTAAAAGGCTTAAAAGAAAACAAGTCCCCAGAAAGTAAATTTAATATAGAGAGCTGGATTAATGATTGTTATGAGTGTATGAATGATGATTTTAATACTCCAAAATTAATAGCTGAAATTTTTAAAATAATCAAATTAATAAACAGAGTTGATGATGGCAAGGAGAGCCTTAGCTCAAAAAACATCAAATTATTAAATAATATTTTCCCTGTTTTCTTTAATGAAATCCTAGGATTATATATTGAATCATCTAACTCAAGTGATAAAGATTCACTAATAGATTTAATTCTAGAATTAAGAAATGAAGCGAGAATAAATAAAGACTATAAAACCTCAGACTCTATTAGAGATAGATTATCAAAAATTGGATATAACATTAATGATAAAGATTAGTCAAATACTTACCTACCCTTTTATTTTAATTATCAAATTCTATCAATCTTATATATCTCCTATAATTGGCCCTAATTGTCGTTATACGCCGACATGCTCAGAATATTCAATTAATTCATTTAAAAAGCATGGATTAATAAAAGGTTTATATCTATCTATTAAGAGAATTTTAAAATGCAACCCTCTTTTTAAGGGTGGTTATGATCCAGTACCATAAATATTTACTATTTTTAAAAAATGTTAATATCCCAAATAAAATGGTCCCCAAGTGATACTCTTTTTGAAATAGGAGGTTTTTCTATATACATCTATAGCTTAATGTTTGTTATTGCATTTGTTCTAGGTTATCAATTAGTTAAATCGTTTTTTATAAAAGAGAAAGTAGATCAGAAATATCTTGACCCCATGTTATTATATATGGTTATATCAACATTTCTTGGTGCAAGACTTGGTGAAGTTTTTTTTTACAACTGGGGATATTTCCAAAATCATCTTATAGAAATTTTACTTCCAATTCAAGAATCTGCTAATGGATCAATCCTTGGCTTAATTGACGGATATGAATTTGTTGGTTTTAGAGGATTAGCAAGTCATGGAGCAGCTATTGGAATTGCTATAGGATTAATTCTATTTCAAAGAAAATATAAATTTAAAAGCATATTGTGGATTTTTGATCGACTTACAATGCCTGTTGCCATCGGTGGCGCGTTTGTTAGAATTGGTAACTTTTTTAACTCAGAAATTGTTGGGAAATTTACAGGCACATCTTATGGGGTTATATTTGAAAATATAGGTGAAACTCTTCCAAGACACCCAGTACAACTTTATGAAACCTTTGGTTATTTTATTTTATTTCTAATCCTATTAAAAATATATAATTCTTCTATAAGAGATAAACAAGGAGCCTTATGGGGTTATTTTTTAATTGGATTATTCTCTGTTAGATTTTTAACTGAATATTTTAAGGAAGATATTGGAGGTATTGAAACATTTTTACCTATGTTATCATCAGGTCAATGGCTAAGTATTCCATTCATACTAATTGGAATAATTATGCTATATGTAAGTAATAGAAAAACTATTTGATCTTCTTATTATAAGAATCAAACATTACAGGTGTAGCAATAAATACCGAAGAATAGGTACCGACTATAACTCCAATAATTAGAGCAAACATAAAGCCTCGAATAGATTCGCCTCCAAAGATAAAAATTGAAGTTAAAACAATTAACGTAGTTAGTGATGTGTTTAAAGTTCTACTAAGGGTACTATTTAAAGCTGCATTAACTGTTTTTTGATTTTCCCAAGATGAGTGAATTTTAAAGTATTCTCTAATCCTATCAAAAACAACAACAGTATCATTTAACGAATAACCTATTACTGTTAGAAGAGCAGCAATAAATGCTTGATTAATCTCCATATTAAAAGGCATAATCTTATAGGTTAATGAAAATATTCCAAGAACAACAAGAACATCATGAAAAACTGCTGAAACAGCTCCAAGAGAAAACTGCCATTTTTGAAATCTAAGAAGAATATAGAAAAAGACAATAATTAAGGATCCGAAAATAGCTATAACAGAATTTTGTTTTATATCATCAGCTATGGTAGGACCAACTTTAATACTAGACATTATCCCTACATCTTCACCTAAAGTGAACTTTTCATAAGATAATTCTTCTATATAATCATTTGATAGTGCTTGATATAATATCTCTTTTATTTCTTGATCTACCTCTAAACCTTCTTCATCAACTTTATATTTCGTAGTAATTTTTAACTGATTAGCAGCACCAAAAGTTTTAACTTCAGCACTACCTAAAGATGAACTCAAATTTGATTCGATATCTGATGAAGAAACTTCTTTATCAAATCTAACTATATATGACCTTCCACCTACAAAGTCTACTCCCTGATTAAGACCTTGCGTAATAAGGGAAGTGAGAGAGATAAACAATATAACACTTGAGAGAATATATGTAATTCTTCTTTTTACTAGAAAGTTAATACTAAGGTTTGAAAATAAATTTTTTGTAGACGGAGTTGAAAAAGATATTTTGCCTGTTTTAAAAACTCTGTTATCAACAAGAAGTCTAGTAATAAATATTGCAGTAAATAGTGAGGTAGCTATACCAATTAATAATGTTGTTGCAAAACCTTTGATTGGACCTGTACCAAATATATATAAAACAAGAGCAGTTAAACCAGTCGTGATATTTGCATCTAAGATTGAAGATAACGCATTATTAAACCCATCAGATATTGATTGCTTTAAACCCTTTTCTTTCCTAATTTCTTCTCTAATTCTTTCAAAGATTAAAACATTTGCATCTACCGATATACCAATAGTAAGAACTATTCCTGCAATTCCTGGAAGAGTTAAAACTGCACCTAAACCAGCTAAAATCCCAAAAATCAATACTATATTAAATATTAATGCTATATCAGCAAAAATTCCTGACAAACCATAATAAAAAACCATCCAAACCAATACTAAGGTTAATGCTATTAGAAATGAATAAACACCACTGTCAATTGCTTCTTGGCCTAGAGATGGCCCTACGACTTCTGATTGAATTATATCCGCCGATGCAGGTAATTTTCCAGCTCTTAAAACATTAGCTAAATCAATTGCTTCATTTAAATCAAAATCACCAGTTATTTCAGATCTACCTCCAGAAATAGCACCTCTTGAAACACCAGGAGCAGAATAAACTATATCATCTAGTACTATAGCAATATTGGTTTGTTGCCTATAAGCTCTTTCAGTTAAAACCTCCCATACTCGTGAACCTTGAGAATTCATCTGCATAGATACTGCAGGAGCATTTGTAGCATCAAAGCTTTGAGAAGCATCAACAACAACTCCTCCACTAAGGGGTGGAATATCCTGTCTATTTGTTTTAATTGCATATAAACCTATTAAACCATTAACATCCTCCTTACCCCATAAAAACTTTATATATCTATTAGTAGGTGGTAATAATTTTCTTACTTCTGGTAAATCAAGATAGTAAGAAATTAATTCCTGATCATTTGGTGAGAAATTCCCTAAAATAGGTCCACCTTGAAAAGAAGGAGTTTTTATAAGTCCTAAAAGAGGGTTAGATTGATTTATATTTGTTTCTTCAGTGTTATCTTCTACTTCAGATAATAAATCTTCTATACTTGATTCATCTTCATTTTCAGGAATATTTAAGTCCTCTAGAGATCTTAGATACTCATTAGCTGACAAAAGGAAATCTCCTAATTCATCATTTTTATATGTTTCCCAAAATTCAAGCTGAGCAGTACTTTGAAGTAAATTTTGAATTCTATCAATATCTTTAGCTCCAGGAAGCTCAACAAGTATCCTTCCTGAGGAACCTAATCTTTGAATATTAGGCTGTGTTACTCCAAACTTATCAATTCTCTTCCTAAGAACCTCAAAAGCAGAGACTATTGATTCATCAATCTTTGTAGATATTATATTTTTAATTTCCTCATCTGAAGTATCAAATGAAATATCACTTAAAGTACGATTACCAAATATATCTGGAGATGAAAGCCTACTTTGATCTGAATCTGAATCAAATGCTTCATAAAAAGATTCTAAATACGTTTGATCTGATTGTTTCTGAAGTTCATCTGCAACATCAAGAGCATTATTAAATTTTGGATTGAGAGAATTTTCTGATAAACCTTTAAGCAAATCCTTAATAGAAATTTGTAAAATTACATTTATCCCTCCTTTTAAATCAAGACCTTGATTTAACTCTTTTGTTTTAGCATCATTATAGGAAGAATATAGCAGAACGGGTAAGTCACCTATTGAATCAAGAAAATTAACTTCTTCTCGAGATCTTTTAACTAGGTAACCTACTTCATTATCAGAAATTTTAGAAATTGCAGCATTTTCAGCTTTTCTTTCTAGACCAGAAGATATAAATGTAAAAGAAAGTTGATATATACTAACTATTCCAAATAGTAGAGCAAATGTTTTTATTAATGAATTTCCTTGCATTTTTTTCTAATTAATAAAGCGAGCAAATATAATATTTGAAAACCTAATTAACAACTTTATCTATATTAAACCTTTAAGAGTTAGATTAGTACTTTTTACAGCTTCTACACTTTTTTGAAATCTTTCCTTGTCAATTTCGTTAAGATTAACTTCAATAATTTCTTCAAGTCCATTAGTGCCAATTATACAAGGAACTCCTATACATAAATCATCATAACCATATTCTCCATTTAACATAACAGAACATGGTAACATTTCTTTTGAATTATTAAGTATTGACTTAACAAGATATGCAACAGATGCTCCTGGTGCATACCAAGCTGAAGTCCCTAATAGTTTTGTTAAAGTTGCACCTCCAACCATTGTATCAGATGCAATATTAGAAATTTCATCAACTGATAATAATTCAGATAAAGGTTTGTTATTTACTTTTGCATGATCTATCAAAGGAATCATTGTAGTATCTCCATGACCTCCAATAACCATAGCATTAATATTCTTCTGAGGTTCATTATTGAGTGCTAATGAAATATATGTTTTAAATCTAGAGCTATCTAGAACACCTCCCATACCTATTACCCTATTTCTAGGCAATCCTGTTTTCTTTAGAACTAAATAAGTCATGGTATCCATAGGGTTCGAAACAACAACAATTATTGCATTAGGCGAGTGTTTTAAAAGATTCTCAGTTACAGAGTCAACTATTCCTGCATTAATACCTATAAGTTCTTCTCTAGTCATACCAGGTTTTCTAGGTATACCGGAAGTAATTACAACAACATCACTAGATTTTGTTTTCTCATAATCAGAAGTTACACCTGAAATTTTTGCATTAAATCCTAATGAACTTGAAGTTTGCATTAAATCAAGACTTTTACCCTCTGCAAAACCTTCTTTAATGTCCAATAGAACAATTTCATCTGCTATATCTTTTATAGCTATATACTCAGCACAAGAAGAACCAACACTACCAGCTCCAACAACTGTAACTTTCATAATTAGACATCTATATTAGCATAAACAGCATTATCTTCAATAAATTTTCTTCTAGGTGGAACATCATCTCCCATAAGAGTTGAAAACCACCTTTCAGCTTCTTGCGAATTTTCAAAATTTAAAGATATCTGTCTTAATGTTCTTGTCTCTGGATTCATAGTCGTATCCCAAAGTTGATCAGCATTCATTTCACCAAGTCCTTTATAGCGTTGGATTGATGATCCAGAGCCTAAATCTTTAGCAATCTTATCTCTTTCATCATCATCCCATGCATATAGTTTTTTAGCACCTTTTTTAACCAAATAAAGTGGTGGTGTGGCAATATAAATATTTCCTTGCTCAACCAATTCCCTCATATACCTAAAGAAAAATGTCAATATTAAAGTTGAAATATGGCTTCCATCAACATCAGCATCACACATAATTATTATTTTATTGTATCTCAGCTTTTCAAGATTTAAAGCTTTACTATCTTCCTCGGTTCCAACAGAAACTCCAAGTGCTGTGTAAATATTTCTTATTTCTTCATTTTCAAACACCCTGTGTTGCTGAGCTTTTTCTACATTAAGAATTTTACCTCTTAAAGGAAGAATTGCTTGAAAAACTCTATCTCTACCTTGTTTAGCAGTTCCGCCTGCAGAGTCACCCTCAACAAGAAATACTTCACATTTCATAGGATCAGTTTCTGAACAATCAGACAGCTTTCCTGGAAGACCACCACCGGTCATTACTGTTTTTCTTTGAATCATTTCCCTTGCTTGACGAGCAGCATGTCTAGCTTGAGCGGCTAAAATAACCTTTTGAACAATTATTTTTGAATCATCTGGATTCTCCTCTAGATAATTTTCAAGCATTTGAGAAACAGCCTGAGAAACAGCAGAACTAACTTCTCTATTCCCTAACTTAGTTTTTGTTTGACCTTCAAATTGAGGTTCAGCAACCTTAACAGAAATTACAGCTGTCAAACCTTCTCTAAAATCATCACCAGATATATCAAATTTAAGTTTGTCTGTAAGGCCAGATGAATCAGCATATTTTTTTAGGGTATGCGTTAAACCTCTTCTAAATCCAGAAAGATGGGTCCCTCCTTCATGAGTATTAATATTATTAACATATGAATGAAGGTTTTCAGAAAAAGATGAATTATATATCATAGCAACTTCCACTGGAATATTATTTTTTTCACCTTCCATTTTAATAATACTAGAAATTATAGGCTCTCTTGATTCATCTATATACTTTATAAACTCACTTAAACCTTCTTTTGAATGAAAGGTTTCTGATTTTTTCTCACCTTTTTTTGTCTCTACCCTATTATCAGTTATTGAAATTGTTATTCCTTTATTAAGAAATGAAAGTTCTCGCATTCTATTAGATAAAATTTCATATTCAAAATCAATCACTTCCTTAAAAATATCTTTATCTGGTTTAAAAGTTACAAGAGTACCCTTTTTATCAGATTTCCCTATTTCCTTAACCTTAGAATCAGGTTTTCCTTTTTTATAGGTCTGTTCATATTCTCTTCCATCCCTATATACATTTGCTATCAATTCTTCAGATAAAGCATTTACAACTGAAACACCCACTCCATGTAAACCTCCTGATACTTTATAGGAATCTTTATCAAACTTACCTCCCGCTCCAATTTTTGTCATTACTACTTCTAAGGCTGAAACCCCTTCTTTCTTATGAATACCAACAGGGATACCTCTACCATTATCTTCAATAGAAATAGTTTTATCTTTATTGATATGGATAGATATTTCAGAACAATGACCAGCCATTGCCTCATCGATAGAATTGTCTACAACTTCATAAACTAAATGATGGAGTCCTCTTGAGCCAACATCGCCAATATACATTGAAGGTCTTTTTCTTACATGTTCCATTCCCTCAAGGGCTTGGATACTGTCTGCTGAATATTGATTTTTTGTCTTTTTTAAGGCCATTTTATGGGATATAAATGATAACGTTAAATATACAAAATTTTGAGCCCTAAAAGTCTTGAAAAGACTAGTATTTATAGGTAACTTATCAACATTTTATTCATAAGATTTGTTATGAATTTTTGATATAGCCCGACCACTTGGATCATTCTGATTTTTAAAAGATTCATCCCACTCTAGTGCTTCAGGAGAACTACATGCTACAGAGGGAACCGAAGGTACAGAATTTGCAGCAGCATCACTCGGAAAATGTTCCTCAAAAATTGCTCTATAATAGTATTCTTCTTTATTTTGAGGAGGATTGATTGGATAGTGTTCTGAAGCTAATTCTATTTGCTCATCAGATATTTCTTTTGAAACTAACTC
>Ga0208410_1001183_pt1 | contig 13699 bp, 10 predicted proteins | sample ETN02SmetaG_3_FD_185787 | JGI IMG/M metagenome (GOLD analysis project Ga0208410, IMG submission 185787) | Marine microbial and viral communities from oxygen minimum zone, Eastern Pacific Ocean - ETNP2014F10-02SV257 (SPAdes) (version 2) | ecosystem: Environmental > Aquatic > Marine > Oceanic ... | reverse complement strand
TTATCGAAATACCTTTTGTCAACTAAAAACGGGTTTAGCTCAGTTGGTAGAGCACTGGTCTCCAAAACCAGGTGTCGGGAGTTCGAGTCTCTCAACCCGTGCAAGTAAAGAATAAAATTGAAATGCGACTTATTATAAATTACGTTAGAGATTCACTTGAGGAATTAAAAAACAATGTTTCATGGACTAATAGATCTGAATTGCAAAGGTTAGTTTCAGTTGTTTTAGTTTTTTCTGTTTTGTTTTCTTTAGCTATATGGGGAGCCGATACAGTTTTGTCTAGAATAGTGAAATTTTATTTCGAGCTTATAGGTTAATAAATGAAAGTATCAACTGAAAATAAATGGTATGTCATTAGAGCTGTTAGTGGACAGGAATCTAAAATAAAAGATTATATTATGGCTGAAATTAGTAGACTTGGTTTTTCAAGTAATGTTGAAGATATAATTGTCCCTACTGAAAAAGTAATACAAATTAGAAATGGAAAAAAAACTAGCAAGGAAAAGGTTTATTTTCCAGGATACATTATGATTAAAGCAAATTTATCAGGTGAAGTACCCCATATTATTAAATCTGTCACAAATGTTATTGGATTTTTAGGAGAAACTAAGGGAGGAGATCCAATTCCAATGAGACCAATTGAAGTAAATCGAATGCTGGGTAAAGTAGATGAACTTTCACTAGAAACTGAAAATATATCTATACCATTTAATATTGGAGATAACGTTAAGGTAATTGATGGTCCCTTTAATGGATTTAATGGTTCCATAGAAAAGGTTAATGAGGAAAAAAGAAAACTTGAAGTTATGGTTAAGATTTTTGGAAGGAAAACACCTCTTGAGTTGAGTTATATGCAAGTTGAAAAATTGTAAATTTTTATATTAATGGCAAAAGAAATTAATAAAATTATAAAAGTTCAAGTAAGAGGTGGAGCTGCAAATCCATCACCACCTTTAGGTCCTGCATTAGGAGCAGCTGGTGTTAATATAATGGAGTTTTGTAAACAATTTAATGGAAGAACCCAGGATAAGCAGGGGAAACTTCTACCTGTTAATATTACTGTATATAAGGATAAGTCATTCGATTTTATAATTAAAACACCACCTGCAGCTATACAATTAATGGAAGCAGCTAAAGTTAAAAAAGGTTCTGGAGAGCCTAATAGAAATAAGGTTGCATCCGTTTCTTGGGATCAAGTTAAAGTTATTGCAGAAGATAAGATGGTGGATTTAAATGCCTTTACTATAGAATCAGCTATGAAAATGATAGCAGGTACAGCAAGATCTATGGGTTTTAAAGTTTTAGGTAATGCACCTTCTAATAAATGAATGTTAAATGAAATTAAGTAAAAAATTGAAAGAATCTAAATCTAAAATTAATAGAGATACCTTTTATTCATTAAAGGAAGCATCTAGTTTAGTTAAGGAAATAAGTACTACTAAATTTGATTCTTCAATTGATATAGCTGTTAGGTTAGGAGTTGATCCTAAAAAGTCTAATGAAATGGTAAGAGGTGTTGTAAATCTTCCCAATGGTACTGGAAAAAAATTAAGAGTTCTAGCTTTAGTAACACCAGATAAAGAAAATGATGCCAAAGAAGCAGGAGCTGATATGGTTGGTTTGGATGAATACTTACAAAAAATTAAGGATGGATGGACAGATATTGATGTAATAATAACAATGCCAAGTATAATGGGGAAACTAGGTCCATTAGGTAAAGTTCTTGGTCCAAGAGGTTTAATGCCAAATCCAAAAACAGGTACTGTTACAATGGATATTAAAAAAGCAGTTACTGATGTGAAAGCAGGAAAGATTGATTTTAAAGTAGATAAGTCGGGTATTATTCATGCATGTATAGGGAAATCTTCTTTCACTTCTGAAAAAATCCATGAAAACATAGATGAGTTTTTAAAAACAATAGTTAAGTTAAAACCATCAACAACAAAAGGATCATATGTTAAGAGTATATTTTTATCAAGCACGATGAGCCCAAGTATACCTATAGATTTAAAAGAAGTTGTTATTTAAATTAATTTATGACTAAAGAAGAGAAAATATTAGAAATTGAAAACCTAACTACTAGGTTGAAAGATGTTAAAAATCTTTATTTAACTGATATTGCTGGATTAAATGCAAAGGAAACTAGTTCTTTAAGAAGAGCATGTTTTAAAGCCGGAATTAAATTGTCAGTTGTTAAAAATACTCTTTTGGAAAGAGCAATGAAAGATTGTGGAAAAGATTTTGGAGAGTTAAAAGATCTTTTAAAAGGTAATACTTCATTAATGTTTTCAGAATCGGGGAATGGCCCGGCTAAGATTATTAAGGATTTTAGAAAAAAATCTGATAAACCTATTTTAAAAGGAGCTTTTATTGAAGAGAGTGTTTATGTTGGAGATGATCAGATTAATAATTTGGTTTCAATAAAGTCTAAAGAAGAATTAATAGGTGAAATTATTTCAATTCTTCAATCTCCTGCAAAAAATATAATTTCCGCTTTAAAATCGGGTGGCGGAAAAGTTTCCGGAATTCTAAAAAGTTTATCGGAAAGAAATCCCGAATAGTGATATGTATACAAAAATTATATTTAAAATTTATTAAACAAATATTATAAAAATGGCAGATTTAAAAAAATTCGCAGATAATTTAGTCAACTTAACTGTAAAAGAAGTTAATGAATTGGCTGATATTTTAAAAGAAGAGTATGGAATAGAACCTGCAGCGGCTGCAGTTGCAGTTGCTGGTCCATCTGGAGGTTCTTCAGAGGCTGAATCAGCAGAAGAAAAATCAGAGTTTGATGTAGTTTTAAAAGCGGCAGGTGGTTCAAAACTTGCAGTTGTTAAATTAGTTAAAGAATTAACAGGACTTGGCCTTAAAGAAGCTAAAGATCTTGTTGACAATGCTCCAAGCCCAATAAAAGAAGGGGTTTCAAAAGATGAAGCAGATAGTTTGGTGAAATCACTTGAAGAAGCAGGGGCTGAAGTTGAGCTTAAATAACTCAATCATATAGCTATTAATTTACGGATTGGTTTTTATATTTTAAAGACCTATCTTTTTTATTGTAATAACCTAATAAACTTTTATAATTTTTAATTCAGTTTAAATGTCAAAAAAACAAAATCAAAGATTAAATTTTGCAGGAGCAAAGAATTCTCCTAAGTATCCAGATTTTTTAGATATCCAAATTAAATCGTTCCAAGATTTCTTTCAACTCGAAACTAAATCAGATGAAAGAAATGTGGAGGGATTATTTAATACATTTAAGGAAAATTTTCCAATTACAGATACAAGAAATCAATTTGTTCTGGAATTTTTAGACTACTTTGTTGATCCTCCAAGATATAATATAAAAGAGTGTATTGATAGAGGATTAACTTATTCAGTTCCTTTAAAAGCTAGACTAAAATTGTTTTGTACTGATCCTGATCATGAAGATTTTGAAACCATTGTCCAGGATGTTTTTTTAGGTACAATACCATATATGACTCCAAGTGGGACTTTTGTAATTAATGGTGCAGAAAGAATAGTTGTATCTCAACTGCACAGGTCACCTGGTGTCTTTTTTGGTCAATCATTTCATGCTAATGGAACAAAATTATATTCTGCTAGAGTAATACCTTTTAAAGGCTCTTGGATTGAATTTGCAACTGACATAAATAGTGTTATGTATGCTTATATTGATCGTAAGAAAAAATTACCCGTAACAACTCTTTTTAGAGCTATAGGTTATGAACATGATAAAGATATTTTAGAAATATTTGATCTTGCTGAAGAAGTTAAAGTTTCAAAATCTGGTCTTAAAAAAGTCATTGGAAGAAAATTAGCTGCTAGGGTATTAAGAACATGGCATGAAGATTTTGTTGATGAAGATACTGGTGAAGTTATTTCAATTGAAAGAAATGAAATAGTTATAGATAGAGATACAATATTAGATAAAGAACATTTAAATCAAATTCTTGAAACAGAAGTAAAAACAATACTTCTTCATAAAATTGATGCGCATTTATCGGATTATGCTATAATTTACAATACTCTTCAAAAAGATCCAACAAATTCAGAAAAAGAAGCTGTAGAACATATATATAGACAACTTAGAAATGCTGAACCACCTGATGAGGATACAGCTAGAGGAATAATTGATAAATTATTTTTTTCTGATCAAAGATATAATCTTGGTGAAGTAGGTAGATATAGAATGAATAAAAAACTTGGTTTAGATGTAGAAATGGATAAACTAGTTTTAACAAAGTTAGATATCATTACTATAATTAAGTATTTGATCGAATTAATTAATTCGAAAGCTGAGATTGATGATATAGACCATTTATCTAATCGAAGAGTTAGAACAGTTGGAGAACAACTTTCAACCCAATTCGGTGTAGGTCTTGCTAGAATGGCAAGAACAATAAGAGAAAGAATGAATGTTAGAGATAATGAGGTGTTTACTCCAATTGATCTTATAAACGCAAAAACTTTATCATCAGTAATTAATACATTTTTTGGAACCAATCAACTTTCTCAATTTATGGATCAAACAAATCCATTAGCTGAGATAACTCACAAAAGAAGATTATCTGCTTTAGGCCCTGGAGGTTTATCCAGAGAGAGAGCAGGTTTTGAAGTAAGAGATGTTCATTATACTCATTACGGTAGACTCTGTCCAATTGAAACTCCCGAGGGACCTAATATAGGATTAATTTCTTCTTTAGCTGTTTTCGCAAAAGTTAATAATTTAGGATTTATAGAAACTCCTTATAGAAAAGTTGAAAAAGGTAAAATTAATTTAGACAAAACAGAATATTTAAGTGCAGAAGAGGAAGAAGGAAAGTTGATTGCACAGGCTAATATAAATTATGATAATAATGGAAAAATTCTGACAAAAAAGATTACAGCAAGAGATCAAGCTGATTTTCCTGTAGTCATACCAAATCAAATTAATTATACAGATGTTGCCCCAAATCAAATAGCCTCAATATCTGCTTCTTTAATCCCTTTTTTGGAACATGATGATGCTAATAGAGCATTAATGGGTTCAAATATGATGAGACAAGCTGTCCCATTATTAAGTCCTCAGTCTCCAATTGTTGGTACAGGTTTAGAATTACAGGTAGCTTCAGATTCAAGAGTTTTGATTAATTCTAAGGGAGATGGTGTAGTTGAATATGTTGATTCCGAAAAAATAATAATAAAGTATGATTTATCTGAGAATGAAAAATTAGTTTCTTTTGATGGAAATACTATTACATATAACCTTGTTAAATTTCGAAAAACAAATCAAGGTACTTGCATTAATCTTAAACCTATTGTTAGAAAAAATGATAAAGTTTACAAAGGACAAGTTCTTTGTGAAGGATATGCAACTGAAAATGGTGAACTTGCATTAGGGAGGAATCTTAAAGTTGCCTTTATGCCTTGGAAAGGATATAATTTTGAAGATGCAATTGTAATTTCTGAAAAGGTTGTTAGAGAGGATATTTTTACCTCTTTACATATTGATGAATATTCAATGGATGTAAGAGATACAAAATTAGGCACAGAAGAATTAACTGATGATATTCCAAATGTTAGTGAGGAAGCTACAAAAGATTTAGATGAGAATGGTATGATTAGAGTTGGCGCCGAGGTTAGTCCTGGAGATATTTTAATTGGTAAAATAACTCCTAAAGGAGAATCAGATCCTACACCAGAAGAAAAGCTATTAAGAGCTATTTTTGGTGATAAAGCTGGAGATGTAAAAGACGCATCATTGAAGGCCCCTCCGTCACTTAGAGGAATAGTTATTGATAAAAAGCTATTTACTAGATCTTTAAAAGATAAGAGAAGAAGAAATCAAGATAAACAAGAGTTAGAAGATTTAGAAAAAAATTATGAAAAAAAATTTGATGAATTAAAGAATGTTTTGGTTAATAAACTATTTCAAATCGTAAGTGGAAAAGTTTCACAGGGTATTTTAAATGATTTAGGAGAAGAGGTTTTGCCTAAGGGTAAAAAGTTTTCTCTTAAGCTATTATCAAGCATTGAAGATTTTACTCATCTTACTATGGATAAATGGACTACTTCTGATAAAACAAATTCTTTAGTTAATGATTTGATTCATAATTATAAGATTAAAGAAAATGATCTACAAGGATCTTTGAGAAGGGAGAAATTTTCAATAAGTGTTGGAGATGAATTGCCATCTGGAATTAAAAAGTTAGCAAAAGTTTATATTGCTAAGAAAAGAAAATTAAAAGTTGGGGATAAAATGGCTGGAAGACATGGAAATAAAGGTATTGTTGCAAGAATAGTTAGAGAAGAGGATATGCCATTTTTAGAAGATGGAACTCCTGTTGATATTGTTTTAAATCCATTAGGTGTTCCATCAAGAATGAATATAGGTCAAATTTACGAAACAGTTTTAGGTTGGGCTGGGTTAAATTTAGGCAAAAAGTTTTCAACTCCAATTTTTGATGGTGCAACTATAGAAGAAATTAATAAGTTAACAGATGAAGGAAATGTTCCATTATTTGGACATACATATCTTTATGATGGGGGGACTGGAGAAAAATTTGATCAACCCGCTACTGTTGGAGTAATTTATATGCTTAAGCTTGGTCATATGGTTGATGATAAAATGCATTCAAGATCTATTGGTCCATATTCTTTAATTACTCAACAACCTCTTGGAGGAAAAGCTCAGTTTGGAGGACAAAGGTTTGGAGAAATGGAAGTTTGGGCATTAGAAGCCTATGGGGCTTCAAGTACCTTACAGGAAATATTAACGGTTAAATCTGATGACGTTGTTGGTAGAGCTAAAACTTATGAATCAATTGTTAAGGGAGATTCTATGCCCGAAGCTGGCTTACCAGAATCATTTAATGTTCTGATGCATGAGTTAAAAGGTCTTGGTTTAGATATTAGATTAGAAGAATAATTAATAAAAAAATATGGCAAAGAATAACGAAATAATTACCCAAAAAAAATTTAATAAAATATCTATAGGACTTGCTTCTCCTGAAGTTATTTTATCTAAATCATTAGGTGAAGTTTTAAAACCTGAAACCATCAATTATAGAACACATAAACCAGAAAGAGACGGTTTATTTTGTGAAAGAATTTTTGGTCCTGTAAAGGATTATGAATGTGCTTGTGGAAAGTATAAAAGAATTAGATATAAAGGAATTGTTTGTGATCGATGTGGTGTTGAGGTAACAGAAAAAAAAGTTAGACGAGATAGGGTTGGTCACATTAATTTAGTTGTTCCAGTGGCACATATTTGGTATTTCAGATCTTTGCCAAATAAAATAGGTTATTTGCTTGGCTTGCCCTCCAAGAAGTTAGATATGATTATATATTATGAAAGGTATGTTGTCATTCAGCCTGGATTAGCAACTAATGCAGAGGGGGAGCAATTGAATAAAATGGATTTTTTAACGGAAGAAGAGTATCTAAATATTATGGAAGAACTTCCTGCAGAAAATCAATATAAAGAAGATTCTGACCCTGACAAATTTATAGCTAAAATGGGAGCAGAATGTTTAATAGATTTATTATCAAGAATTGATTTAAATGAATTATCATATCAGCTTAGACATAAAGCTAATAATGAAACTTCAAAACAAAGAAAAACAGAAGCTTTAAAAAGACTACAAGTAGTTGAAGCATTTCGAGAAGCTAATGAGAGAGGAGAAAATTTACCTGAATGGATGATAATGAAAGTAATTCCTGTAATACCTCCTGAGTTAAGACCTTTAGTTCCTCTAGATGGAGGTAGATTTGCTACTTCTGATTTGAATGATCTATATAGGAGGGTTATTATAAGAAATAATAGGTTAAAAAGATTAGTTGAAATTAAAGCCCCAGAAGTAATTCTAAGAAATGAAAAAAGAATGCTTCAAGAATCTGTTGATTCATTATTTGACAATACTAGGAAGTCTAGCGCAGTAAAGACAGATTCTAATAGACCATTAAAATCTTTATCAGACTCATTAAAGGGAAAGCAAGGTAGATTTAGACAAAATTTATTAGGTAAAAGAGTTGATTACTCAGCGAGATCTGTTATTGTTGTTGGTCCTGAACTTAAGTTATTTGAATGTGGTTTGCCAAAAGATATGGCAGCCGAATTATACAAACCTTTTATAATTAGAAAATTAATAGAAAGAGGAATAGTAAAGACAGTTAAATCAGCAAGAAAAATTATTGACAGAAAAGAACCGGTGGTTTGGGATATTCTTGAAAATGTTTTAAAAGGCCATCCAGTTTTATTAAATAGAGCTCCTACTCTACATAGATTAGGTATTCAAGCTTTTCAACCTAAATTAATTGAGGGTAAAGCTATTCAATTACATCCATTAGTCTGTACTGCTTTTAATGCTGATTTTGACGGTGATCAAATGGCAGTTCATTTACCTCTTGGTCCTGAAGCTATTTTAGAGTCACAAATTCTCATGTTAGCTTCTCATAGCATACTAAATCCAGCAAATGGATCTCCGATAACTGTTCCTTCTCAAGATATGGTTTTAGGTCTTTATTATATGACTAAGGAAAAAAAATCTAATAAAAAAGAAAAAGTTAATGGTGAGGGTTTAGTATTTTATTCAACTGATGAGGTACATATTGCTTATAATGAAAATAAAGTTGATTTAAATGCGTTGGTTAAAATTAGAATTAAGAGTTTTGATGATGATGAAAAACCTTTTTATAAAATCATTGAGACCACTGTTGGAAGAATATTTTTTAATGAAGTTGTACCTGAAAATGCTGGCTTTTTTAACACTGTACTTACTAAGAAAAATTTAAGAGAGATAATTGGTAAGATTTTAAAAGTAACTAGTGTTCCCGAAACTGCTGATTTTCTAGATAAAATAAAGAGTATGGGTTATAACTTTGCTTTTAAAGGAGGTTTGTCTTTCAGTCTTGGAGATATTATTATTCCAAAAGAAAAAATAAAAATGATTGAAGATGCAAATGATCAAGTTGATTCAATTATTGCAAATTATAATATGGGGCTAATTACTAATAATGAAAGATATAATCAAGTAATTGATGTTTGGACTTCATCTAATGCAATGTTAACAGAACTTGCTATGAAAAGAATAAGAGAAGACAATCAAGGTTTTAATTCTGTTTATATGATGTTAGATTCAGGTGCTCGGGGTTCCAAAGAGCAAATAAGACAGTTAACAGGTATGAGAGGTTTAATGGCAAAACCAAAAAAATCAAATGTGGGAGGAGGGGAAATTATTGAAAATCCAATTTTATCAAATTTTAAAGAAGGTCTTTCAATTTTAGAGTACTTTATTTCTACTCATGGAGCAAGAAAGGGATTAGCTGATACAGCTCTTAAAACTGCAGATGCGGGATATTTAACTAGAAGATTACACGATGTATCTCAAGACGTTATAGTAACTATGGAAGATTGTCAAACTTTAAGAGGTTTGGAAGTTACTGCTTTAAAGAAAAATGAAGAAATTGTTGAATCTCTTGGTGATAGAATTATTGGTAGAGTTGCTCTTCATGAAATTATTGATCCAACCAATAATGATATTATTGTTAATGCGGGGGAAGAAATATTAGAATCTCATATTAAAATCATTGAGAAAACTCCAATAGAGAAAGTTGAAGTTAGATCTCCATTAACATGTAATGCTCAAAAAGGAATTTGTGTTAAGTGTTATGGAAGAAATCTTGCTACAGGAAAAACAGTTCAAAATGGTGAAGCAGTTGGAGTAATTGCTGCTCAATCTATAGGTGAGCCAGGAACTCAATTAACATTAAGAACTTTTCACGTTGGAGGAGTTGCAGGAAATATTTCAGAAGAAAACAAATTAGAGGCGAAATTTAATGGTATTGCTAAAATTGATGATCTTAAAATTGTAAAAGGTAAAGATTCTGATGGAAATAGTTCTTCCATTGTAATTTCAAGAACTTCTGAAATTAAAATCATTGATCCTAATACTAAAAATGTTTTATCTAATAATAATATACCTTATGGATCAAGTATGTATATAAAAAATGGAGCGAAATTAAAAGAAGGAGACTTGATTTGTAAATGGGATCCATTTAATGGAGTAATTGTATCTGAGTTTTCAGGTAAAATAGTTTTTGAAAATATTGAACAAGGTGTTACATATCAAGTTGAAATAGATGAACAAACTGGTTTTCAAGAAAAAGTTATTTCTGATTCAAGAAATAAAAAAATAATTCCATCTTTATCTATAGTTGATAAAAAAGGAAAAACTGTTAGATCATACAGTTTGCCTGTAGGTGCTCATTTGATTGTAAATGATGGTGAAGATATTAATGAGGGTAAGATTTTAGTTAAAATTCCAAGAAAATCTGCAAAATCTGGAGATATTACAGGTGGATTACCAAGAGTTACAGAACTTTTTGAAGCTAGAAATCCTTCTAATCCTGCAGTTGTCTCTGAAATAGATGGAGTTGTTTCTTATGGAAAAATTAAAAGAGGAAACAGAGAGATTATTGTTGAATCTAAGTTTGGTGATATAAAAAAATATTTAGTTAAGTTATCTAATCAAATTTTAGTTCAAGAAAATGATTTTGTTAAAGCTGGAATGCCACTTTCTGATGGTTCAATAACTCCAACAGATATACTTAATGTAAAAGGGCCTTCTGCGGTTCAACAATATTTAGTTAATGAAATTCAAGAAGTTTATAGACTACAGGGAGTTAAAATTAATGATAAACATTTTGAAGTTGTTGTAAGACAAATGATGCGGAAAGTTAGAATTAATGATCCTGGAGATTCAATATTTTTGGAGAATCAGTTGGTTTTTAAAAATGATTTTATTATTGAAAATGATTCTCTTTATGGAATGAAGATTGTTGAAGAAATTGGTGATTCTGTAAATTTAAAGCAAGGTCAGCTTATTTCAGCTCGTCAACTACGTGATGAAAATTCAATTTTAAAAAGAGAAGACAAAGTTTTGGTTACTGCAAGAGATTCAAATCCTGCAACTGCAACTCCTGAGCTGCAAGGAATAACTAGAGCCTCTTTACAAACAAAATCATTTATTTCAGCTGCTTCTTTTCAAGAAACAACTAAAGTTTTAAATGAAGCTGCAGTAAATGGTAAAGTTGATTTTCTTGAAGGGTTAAAGGAAAATGTTATAGTTGGTCACAAAATACCAGCTGGTACTGGATTGAGAAAGTATCAAGAATATATTGTTGGTTCGAAAGATGAATATAATAGCTTGCTAATAGATAAAGAAAAAGAAGTGTCATATTCTTTAAATGATGAGTAATTCAAATTCAAAAAAAGAAAAAAGAATTGATATTTCATTAGATGAAAATATTGCTGACGGTGAGTATTCTAATTTAGCCATAATTAATCATTCAAACTCTGAGTTTATTATTGATTTTATTTCAATAATGCCAGCATCTCCTAAAGCAAAAGTTAAATCTAGAATTATTTTAACTCCTGAACATATAAAAAGATTTAATAAAGCTTTATCTGAGAATATTAAAAAGTTTGAAAAAATTAATGGTGAAATAAAATCAAATGAATCTCCTTCTATTCCTTTAAATTTTGGTCCAACTGCAGAGGCTTAAATTTTTAATAAATAAAAGGTTAGAATTCTGAAGAATGATGAAAAATTAAATTTGGATATTTAGTTTTTGTCATTTCTAACGAAAACTCTGAATCCGCAAGAAAAACAATTTTTTTTTTGGTATCTGTTGCTATAAATTTTTGTTTAACCTTTTTAAAATCATCAAAAGTGTCATTTTTATTAATAGGTTCTATCCAGCAAGCTTTAAAAATATTTAATGCTTCAAAAGAACATTCAGCTCCATATTCATAGAGAAGTCTATGTTGAATTACTTCAAATTGAAGTAAACCAACTGTCCCAACAACTTTTCTTCCGTTTATATTTAAAGTAAATAATTGAGCAACACCTTCATCCATAAGTTGATTAATTCCTTTTTCAAGTTGTTTTGTTTTCATTGGATTTTTATTGTTAACATATTTAAAGTATTCTGGAGAAAAATTTGGTATTCCTAAAAATTTAACTTCTTCTCCACAGCTAATAGAATCTCCAATTCTAAAATTACCCGTATCATGAATTCCAATTATGTCTCCTGGATATGAAACATCTACAATTTTTTTCTTATCACCAAAAAAAGCATTTGGAGAAGAAAATTTAAAATTTTTCTTAAGTCTAACATGATAATAAGGTGTATTTCTTTTAAAAGTACCAGACACAATTTTTATAAAGGCTAATCTATCTCTATGTTTAGGATCTAAATTAGCATGAATTTTAAAAACAAATCCTGAAAAGTTTTTTTCTGAGGGTTTAATCGTCCTAGTTTCAGATGTTTTTGGCTGTGGAAAAGGAGCTATGTTTACAAAACAGTTTAGTAGTTCTTCAATTCCAAAGTTATTCAATGCAGAACCAAAAAAAACAGGTTGAAGGTTTCCTTTTAAATAGTCATCTTGATTAAAATTTGGATAAACACCTTTAATTAATTCTAAATCTTCTATAATTTGTTTTTGATTTTTTTCTCCAATTAATTTAATTAATTGATTATCAGAAATTGAGTTAAAAATTTGATTTGTATTTATTTTTTGTTTATCTAAACTCTTAAAGATTTGAATATTACTATTCCAAATATTATAAACTCCTTTAAAATCATATCCAATTCCAATTGGAAAAGAAAGTGGAGTTATATTTAATTTCAGCTTTTGTTCAATTTCATCTAATAGTGTAAAGGCATCTTTTCCTTCTCTGTCTAATTTGTTTATGAAAATAATAATAGGGATGTCTCTCATTCTGCATACTTCAACTAGTTTTTCTGTTTGTTCTTCTACACCTTTAGCTACATCGATCACGAGAATAACACTATCAACTGCAGTTAATGTTCTGTAAGTGTCTTCAGCAAAATCCTTATGACCTGGTGTGTCAAGAATATTTATTCTTTTATCTTCATATTCAAAAGAAAGGACTGATGTAGAAACTGAAATTCCTCTTTGTTTTTCTATTGCCATAAAATCACTCATAACAGTTTTTTTTATTTTATTTGATTTCACTGCCCCTGCCTCATTTATTGCCCCTCCGAACAACAAAAATTTCTCAGTTAAAGTTGTTTTTCCAGCATCAGGATGTGAAATTATTCCAAAGGTTCTTCTTAATTTAAGTTCTTTTTCTAGATCCATAATTAAAATTTAAACAAAAGTATTATAATTTATAGTTTATCAAAATGATATAGGATTTACTAATATTATTAGGTATTTTTAAAAATATATATGAAGGAAGAAATTTTAATATTGGTTGATGATAATGATAATCAGATTGGAACAATGGCTAAAATGGAAGTTCATAGAAAAGGTTTACTACACAGGGCATTTTCAGTTTTTATAATAAATAAAAAAAATGAGTTATTACTACAACAAAGAGCATTTTCTAAATATCATTCTCCTGGTTTATGGACAAATACATGTTGCAGTCATCAACATGAAGGAGAAACTTCAATTGAAGCTGCAAAAAGAAGATTAAATCAAGAAATGGGTATGAGCACTTCTCTTGAATTTTTATTTTCATTTATATATAAAGCAGAGTTTCAAAATGGTTTAATTGAACATGAATATGATCATGTTATCATTGGAAGATCAAATCAAGAACCTAAAGTTGATAAAAATGAAGTAGAATCATGGAAATGGGTTTCTGTTGATTTAATATTAAAAGATTTAGAGGTTAACCAAGAT
>Ga0208410_1001179_pt1 | contig 13713 bp, 15 predicted proteins | sample ETN02SmetaG_3_FD_185787 | JGI IMG/M metagenome (GOLD analysis project Ga0208410, IMG submission 185787) | Marine microbial and viral communities from oxygen minimum zone, Eastern Pacific Ocean - ETNP2014F10-02SV257 (SPAdes) (version 2) | ecosystem: Environmental > Aquatic > Marine > Oceanic ... | reverse complement strand
TAATACATAAGTACCAATTAGAGACGATAAACAAACCATTGATATATAAATTAAAATATCCGTCAGGCAATTAGGTTTTGCATCAGCAATACAAAATGCATTACCTAACAAATAACCTATATATGTTGAAAAAATTAAAACGGTTATGTAAATTAAAAATCTAGTTTTGTTGCTAAATCTCATAATTATATTAACTTTAGCTTATTATGAATTTTCCAAGTCCATGGATAACAATTTTAACTTTTGTTGCAATATTTTTTTCTGGTTTCTTTTCTTTCATATTTAGTAAAAAAACTGTAGATCTTTACTTAGATAATGTAGAAACAAAATTTTTAAAATCATTAGAGCCAATAATTGGAACTGTTGGCTTTGTTTCTTCATTTGGCTTGAGTTTAGTAATTCTCTATTATTTTATAGTATTTGTAAGTTAACATATTTACACTGTCACACTTAGTATATTTTTATCTTCAATTATTTGTAGCTCACAATGGGAAGGCCTATTCTTAGAAAAATCTTTATCATTTTGATAGAAGTATGTAAATGCTCTTATGGTGTCTTGGTGCGAAATAAAGAGCGTATCTTTATTCTTGCTAAATAATTTATTTACTCTTTCATAAACTTTTTCAAGAGGTTCATTCGTTTTCATTAAATTTATTGATTTTTCACTATAAGATTTATACTCATTAGTTAATTTAATTTCTTTAATTGTTAATCCGTGCCAGCTAGATATTCCCGGCCATTCTGTTAGTTCTTCAGAGTAAGTTATATTTATATCTAGATGTTCATTAACTGTTAAAGCAGTTTGTCTTGCTCTTAAGATAGGGGACGATATTATTTTTTGAACTTTTAAATTTTTTTTAATATATTTTCCGATTTCTTTAGCTTGTATAAATCCATTATTACTTAGAAAATAACCTGGCAAACTTCCATACTGTATATTTTTAATATTTTGTACTTCTCCATGCCTTAAAAATAAATTGCTCATAAATTTAGCGTAGTGTGAAAATTGATTAAAATCTAAATATGGCGTTAAACAAAAAAGAACAAGAAATATTGAATCAGATAGAGCAGGAGCTTTTGAAAGATGATCCAGATCTAGCAAATACTGTTAAAGAATCTACACTATCGAAATATACTAGAACAAGAGCTGTTGTTTCTTTTTTTGTTTTCTGTGTTGGGCTTCTGACCATGTTTAGTACTTATATAGTACAACCCACTATTGCCCTTGTCGGCTTTGCAGTTATGGCATTATCAGCTTATATTTTTGTTTCCAATACCAAGGCTTTATTAAATGCAGAAAATATTAACGAGTGGAATTTTAAGCAGGTTTATACCGTTCTAAGAAACAAAGATAGCTCTAGACAAAGTTAAAAAATTTAATTAAATTAAATATACATCAAATTTTTTTAGGAGTAAGGTTTTGAAAAAGGATGCATTTACATCTAAGCAGGCATGCTATTTATCTGGCTGCACTTCACATCAATTACGTTATTGGGATAAGGTAAATCTAGTAAATCCATCTATTCAATCTTCCAACGGTAAACCGGGAGTTCCTAAAATGTATTCATTCAGGGATATTGTAGCCTTAAGAGTTATTAAGACTCTCCTAGATAATGGAATGAGTATTCAGAGAGTCCGAAGGGCGTGGAAATATTTGTCTAAAAATGCAAACTTAACTCATCACTTGTCTGAAGTCCGTCTTGTTTCAGATGGAAGCACAATATACTCAGTTGAAGATGATGAAGTCTTTGATGCTTTAAAAAATGGTCAATTAACATTTTTTGAAACTATAGATAGTATCACTCAAGATGTTAAAGAAGATGTATCTAAATTTGAGTTAGATAAAGAAAGATTTTTAAATTTATTGACTAAAGTAGAGGAAGATGTACTTAGTCAAGAACTTCAAGCGTAATTTACAAGCTAAATTAATTTACCACTATGGAAAAATTTCTTAGCCACCGCACCTTAATTTTAAATTCAACTTTTCAGCCACTTTCTGTTGTCTCATACCGAAGAGCAGTTTCACTTATGTTAAATAAAAAAATTCATTCGCTTGAAGACTCAAAAATAGTTTTTAAATCAGAAAAAACTAAAATAAATTTACCAAATGTTGCTCTTTTAAATTATTTTGTTAATGCTCCATACTCTAGGAGAGTTGCCTTAAATAAAGAGAATATATTTATCAGAGATTTTCATACTTGTCAATATTGTGGAGGTGTAGCAGAATCTGTTGATCACATTATTCCAAAATCAAAAGGAGGAGAACACATTTGGAGTAATGTAGTAGCTTGTTGCAAAAAATGTAATCTGATTAAAGCTGATAAAGATTTGCTAAAGACAAGGCTTAAGTTAATTAAAACACCAGAGCATCCTGTCGGTGCATTTTGGGTAAAAACCATAGTCGGTTCGAATCCTGATCCTTCATGGAGTAAATATCTAAAGTCAGCTTAAAAAATTTTTATCCAAAAGTGTTGCATTGTGGTAGATAGTGTCATATAATGTATAAAAGTGGTTCAAGGCACGAAAGGCGGATAAAGTGTTCCTTGGTGAGTTTCAACATACAATGGACTCTAAAGGTAGGGTAGTAATACCCTCAAAATTTAGAACAAGGCTTCAACAGGGCTGTGTGGTCACCAAGGGGCAAGATAATTGTCTTCAGATACTTACAAAAAAGACATGGGAGGAAGAAGCATCAAAGATGGCCTCACTTCCATCTACAGATCGAACTTCTAGACAATTAAGAAGAGCATTATTCAGTGGAGCTATTGATGTCAAAATTGATTCTGCAGGACGAGTACCAATCCCAGAAAACCTAAGAGAATATAGTGGAATTGATCTCAATGAGGAAGTAACTGTAACAGGTTCTGGACCCGTAGTTGAAGTATGGTCAACAAGAAGCTGGAAAAAAATTCAAAAAGAAGCTGATCAATCATTTGCAAATATAAACGAGGTGAAAGAATAGGTTCATAGCCAGCTCTCTAGACAACTAAATTGGAACACCCTTACTCCGCCCAACTTTCCAATTGGTGCCAGTTCTAGAGAGCTGGGTATGAATGAAAACAGGGCTGGGTACTTAGAGCACGAAGGGGTGATGTTAACTGAAGTTAATTCAGTAATTTCAAGTACACCCCCAGGTATTTTTGTAGATGCAACTTATGGATTTGGTTCTCATTTTAGAAATATTAAAGATAATTTTTCTGAATTAAATCTTTTAGCTTTTGACAGAGATATTGATGTATTAAATAATTCTAATTCTGAAATTATTCATTTAAATTTTTCTCAAATATCTGAATATCTTATAGAAAATAATATTGAAAGTATTTCAGGGATATTATATGATTTCGGCGTTTCCTCTCATCAATTAGATAACCATACAAGAGGTTTTTCATATTCTAATGATGGCCCTTTAGATATGAGAATGAACCAGAATGATGAAATTGACGCTTTTGAAGTTGTAAATCAATTTGATGAAATTGAAATAGCAGATATTTTATTTGAAAATTCTGGAGAAAAAAATTCACGCCGGATTGCAAAAGATATCGTTAGTTCTCGTCCTATTGAATCCACACAGGAACTAGTGAATGTTATTAAAAATTCTATAGGTAAACAAAATCCAAAGTATATTTCTCAAACTATTAAACGTTGTTTTCAATCACTTCGAATCTATGTAAATGATGAGTTGAATGAAATACAAAAGTCTTTAAACAGCATTAAGAACTTTGTTAAGGCAAATGGTGTAATTATCTGTTTAACATACCATTCACTTGAAGATAAAATCGTTAAAAAAATTTTTAGTGAATTAACTACCTCTTGTTATTGCGATGTTTCCATCCCAGTATGTACTTGTGAAAATGAACAACTATATGCATATGGTAAAAAAAAGAAAATTTATCCTTCAGGTAAAGAAATATCAAAAAACCCAAGGTCATCATCGGCAACTCTAAGATATGTGGTTAAGCTATGAAGTTCAGGAATTTACTATTTTCATTTATTGCAATGTTCATAATTTCCATGGTTTCAAATTTATATTTTAACTTAAAAATTAATGCCCTTTCAGAGCAACTCTCTTCTTTAAAAACTGAATTAGTTGAATTAAAAGTTGATAAATCAAATACTCACCTTATGTACATTGAAAGTTTTTCAACAAGCAATATGGAATTACTTTCCAAAAGTATGAATTATAGAAGATTAGACATTCATAATAAGAATATAGATTTAGTCAAACCATATAAGTTAGAGGATGAGGATAAACCAATTGTAGTTTTAGGTTTTGGTGGAAGATGAGTTTATTTAAAATAAAGAGCTTATTACTCTTTTCTTTAATAACTACATTAGTCGTGAGTTCTTCATTTGTATTTATATCTACTGTACATGATTTACAATTTACAAACTCTGAGTACTTTAAAGATCAAGCCCTTTCTTATAGAGTTAAGTCAAATAAACTTAAAGCATCCAGAGGGAACATCTATGACACAAATTTAAATGTTGTTGCATCAAGTTCCAGATCATTCAATATTGGCATATTTCCTAATCAAGTAAGTAATGTTGATGAAGTAGCTGCAGCTATTGGTGTAATTTTAAATATTGAACAAGAAAAAATTATTGAAAAAATTCTTTCATCCGACAGGTTCTTCTATCTAAAGAGAAATATCGAATTTAATGCGGGTGAAGAAATAAAAAGTTGGAATCTTGATGGGGTGGTTTTAGAGCCTTCATATATGAGACATGTTCATTCAGAATCGTTAAAAAAAATAATTGGAATAGTTGACCCAGACGAAAACGGCATAGAAGGAATTGAGTATTATTTCAATTCAAATTTAGAAGGTACAGATGGAGAAATAAAGTATGAAGCATCTCCAGATGGAAAAATGATTCCACAAGCTGAAGTAAAGACCATTCAGCCAGTTCATGGTAAAGACCTTATATTAACAATCGACTCCGATTTGCAGTATCTCAGTGAAAGCTTGTGTGAAGATGCATTAATAAAAACAGAAGCCTTCAATTGTTCAATAGTATTTTCTTATGCAAATAGTGGGGAAATATTAATTGCTGCTGAAAAGCAAAGTCAAGACATACAAAGTTATGATATAGATTTAATTAGTTTAAGAGCAATATATGAACCTGGTTCGTCTTTGAAAATATTCTCTATTGGTGCAGGATTTGAGTATGGCTTAATTGATGAAAATACAAAATTTGTTGTAGACGATTTCGTTGAAGTTATAGAAGGATCGTGTGCTAAAAACTACGAAGGGTATAAAGGTTGCTATAGGGACTTTTTAAATCATGAACCATATGAATTAAGCGTTATGGAAATTATTGAAAGATCATCAAATGTTGGCACTATTCTTGCAACTCAAAATTTAAATATTGATTACTTGGAAGAATATTTAATGAAGTTTGGATTTGGTAAGCCTACAGGGGTAGAGCTCACTGGTGAGCTGTCAGGTGGATTTAGAGATAATAAAACCTGTGCAACATGCTTAAGCTCATTATCTATAGGATACTCAATAAACGTAACACAACTTCAGATGATAAAAGCATACAGTATTATTGCTAATGGTGGAAGAGATATAAACCTATCAATGATAAAAAAAGAAAATTATAGTTTAAGTAATGAACAAATCATAAGCTATGAATCTGCAAATAGGTTAAAAAAATTATTGATTAATGTTGTAGATGGTGAAAACGGAACTGGTAGGTCACTACAACTTGAAAATTATATAATTGGAGGAAAGACGGGGACTAGTAAGACTCACATTGAAGGTGTGGGTTATTCTGATTTTAGATACAACACATCCTTTACAGGCTTTATTGAAACATCTAAAGGACCTGTGGTGGGCTCAGTTATTTTATGGGGTGCATCAGTAAATCCAAGATCAGAATATGTAACAGGCGGTTCTACTGCAGCACCATTATTTAAGAATATTGTCAGAAATTTAGTTCCTGGTGAATAATGAACAATAATTTAACTTTTGACCATTACGTGACATTAAATATAGATTATTCGAAAATAGTCAACTCAACTTTAGATATTGAAAAAGATTCAATATTATGTATTGACCTAAATAATATTGAAAAATTAGATACTTTAATTTTAGAAGGATTAAAAAAAGGTTCAAAACTTGTACTAACAAGTGCCAACTCAACAATCGAAAATGAAAATGTTTATAGATATGACAATTTTGATGAAGTGTTTTATGATATTTTAGAAAATTTATGCCCTGGTTATAAATCAAAGAATTATTTTGGTATAACTGGTACAAATGGTAAAACAACTACAGGTTATCTACTAAAGCAATTAATTGGAAGTACGTCAGCATTTGTTGGAACTGTTGATGAAGAAAATTATTTTAACTTTACAAAAGAAGAACATTTAACAACACCTAAACTTTTTAATTTAGTAAAACTCATTTCAAACCTTAATAGTGATATTGATTCAATTATTATTGAGGTTTCCTCTCACGCTATTGAGCAAGAGAGACTTAAAGATATAAATTTTGTTATCTCAGGATTTACAAACCTAAGTCAAGACCATCTAGATTATCACATCAATATGGATGAGTACTTAATGACAAAATCAAAATTATTTAACGAAGATATTTCAAATAAATTTTTATTTGTTGATACAGAATATGGACAAAAAATTAATTTAAAACAAAATTATCGAGGAATATCAATTGGTAATGCGTCATCAAATGATATTGAATTTTTAAGCTACGAAGATGAAATAATTAGTTTTAAAATTGATGGAATAAAAATTAAAGAGAAACTTACAATAACTGGACCCGAGTCAGTTTACAATTTCCTCCTTGCATTTGGTTTGGCATACTATTCTGATTTGTATGATCTTGAAATTCTTAAAAACAACATAAAAACACTCAAAAATCCTCCAGGACGCTTTCAAGTATTAGGTATTAATGAAAAATCTATCATTGTTGATTATTCACACACACCTGATGCAATTGAAAAAGTTATTTGCTACACAAGGGAACTCTATCAAAATGAGATAATTGTAGTTTTTGGCGCAGGTGGGAATAGAGATAAATCAAAGCGAAAATTGATGGGAGAGGCTTCTCAATTTGCAAATAAAATAATTATAACAAATGACAATCCAAGAAATGAAAATCCAATGGAGATTGCAAAAGATATATTAGCTGGAATTGATTTACAAAAGGATGCAAAGATAATACTAGACAGAAGAGATGCTTTAGAAGAGGCTATAAGCTTCCTTAATGATAAAACTACTCTACTAGTATTAGGTAAAGGGCATGAAAAACATCAAGAAATAGGAGATAGAGTACTAGATTTTGATGATGTAGCGGTGATTAAAGATATTTTAGGTAATAGATGATTGGAATAATTGTATCAGGTGGTTTAAGTTTTTTATTTGTTATTGTATCCACTTTTTTAGGCGTAAAATTTTTTAAAAGTCGAAATATAGGACAAAACATTCAAGAAGAAGTTGTTTTTCATGAGCACAAAAAGGGAACTCCAACAATGGGTGGAATTTTTGTAATACTTGGAACAATTTTTGGATTTTTACTTTCCCATATAAACTTCTGGACTATTGGTAGAGGATTTGAAGTTGTTCTTAGAAATGTTAATACAGATGTATTGGGAATATTGATTATCTCAATATCAATGGGGTTAGTTGGGTTAATTGATGACTATTTAAAGGTTAAAGAAAGTAGAAATCTTGGACTTAAAGCTGGCCAAAAATTTGCATTACAATTAATTGCTGGTTTGGTTGCATCTGCTTACATTTATAGCTTAGGTTATTCAACTAAATTCTATATATTTAGTGGATTCGGCATAGACATTGGAGTTTTTAAGTGGTTAGTTATCGTTTTATTAATGGTAGGGATAACTAATGCTGTAAACATAACAGATGGTTTAGATGGATTAGTTGCAGGAAGTAGTTGCATTAGTTTTGCTGGAATTCTTGTTATTTCTTTTTGGATCTATAGACATACTGGTTATTACAGTCAGTTTATTAATGAGTCATTTCTTACTGTTGATATTTCACTATTAATTTCATCAATTTCTGGTGCATGTCTTGGTTTCCTTTGGTGGAATACAAATCCAGCGAAAATAATTTTAGGCGATGTAGGCTCACATTTTATCGGTGCATTGTTCCCGTTAATTCTGATTTCCTTGGGAGCTGAGGGATTAATTTTATTTTTCTGCTTCTTATTCCTAATGGAGGAAGCATCAGTAATTATCCAAGTAAGTTCATTTAAATATAGAAAAAAAAGAATATTCAAAATGGCACCAATACATCATCACTTTGAAATGCTGAACTGGGCTGAGACAACAATAATTGTAAGGTTTTGGATAATTAATGGGATATTTGTAGTTTTAGGTTTAGGTCTATTCTATGCCGATTGGGTATTGTTTGGAAGTTAAGTGAATAAACTAATTTATGGATATGGGGTTACAGGAAAGGCTGTTGAAGCATTTTTTAATAAAAAAAATATTCCATATAAAATATTTGATGAAAACTTAAATGAGAATTATGAAAACAAGATTGTTAAAGATGAATTACTTAAAGAAAATTTTGATGAAGTAATTTTGTCTCCTGGAATTCAAGAAAATAATGATATATTAAATCTTCTCAGAAAAAAAAATCTAAATGTTATTACTGATATTGATTTGTTTGATAAATATCATAAACAAAAATCAAAGATAATAGGTGTAACTGGCACAAATGGAAAGACAACATTTGTAAAGCTTTTGAATGATTTTCTTGATTTAGAGGGATTCAAAACTAATGCATGTGGAAATATTGGTGAATCTCCATTAAACATTGTTGATGATGACTATGACTATATAATTATAGAATTATCAAGTTATCAGTTGCATCATACAAAGAGTTTTCGATTGGATTATGGAATTCTTTTAAATATTGCAAGTGATCACTTAGATTGGCATGGTTCTTTAGAGGACTATATAGAAGCAAAAAGTAAATTATTTAGTTTTGTTGATAAAGAAAAAGTAATTTTTTATGACAATATATTTAGTAACAATAACTCTAGAAAACCACATGTAAGCAAAATTAAATTAGAAAAATACAATTTTGACGAAATAAGTCTTCCTGCAGAGTTAAGTAGAAGCTTTTTAGATATGATAGACTTTTTAGATTTTGAGAAGAAGAATACTTTAAAAAGAGGATATGAATATTTAAAGAGTGTTAAACCTATGGATCATAGGTTTGAAAACATATCCTATAATGAAGATGTTATTTACATAAATGACTCAAAAGCTACAAATTTTCATGCTGTTTCAAGTGCAATTAGTAGAGTAGAAAATGCAATTCTTATTCTTCATGGACTTACTAAAAATATGCCATCCAGTGAGCTTAAATTAAATGAAAATATTAAGAAGATAATTAAGCCAAAAGATATGAAACTAGACTTAAAAAATTATGGGGGAGTTCTTATTGAAATTGATTCAATATATGATCTAAAAAATATATTACTAAAAGAAATAGAAATAGGAGATACGGTTTTATTCTCATGTGGAGGATCTAGTTTTAATGATTTTAATAACTATGAAGATCGAGGGAACTACTTTAAAAAATTAGTAGATGAATTTAAAAATGAAAATTAAATTATATTTCGATAAATATTTACTAAAAATAAATCTAATTTTCGTAACCCTTCTAGTTACATTTGGAATATTTTTAGTCTCTTCAGCAACTGCAGTAGAGTCTCAAAGAATTTACGAAGATAGTTTTTATATGATTAGAAATCATTTGCTTGCTTTAGTTATTGGTATTGTTGGTGCATTTTTAATTACAAAAATTGATTATAAAAATATCACAAATATATCTAATTACTTAATCATTTTTATGACTCTAATTTTGTTCTTTTTACTCACTTACGGTGATAATGTTTTTGGAAGCACTAGATGGCTTGATTTAGGTTTTGTTAGGCTTCAACCAAGCGAAATTGCTAAGCCGATTATTATAATTTGGGTTGCTGATCAATTATCAAAGGTTGATCTAGATGGTAATAATTTCCAAACGATATGGAGAACATCATTTATGCCGGGAATAGCAATTATTCTAATATTCCTCCAACCAGATTTTGGTACTGCAGCAACACTTGCTTTTATTGTTTTTATGCAACTATTGTTTTCAAGAGTTAAATTTATTTATCCCGCTTTACTCTCTATTGTGGCTTGGTTTACGGGTAAATTTTTTCTTTCTTTGGAGATTTATAGAGCTGAGCGTTTACGTGTTTGGAGTGAGGGAATATGTGATCAAGGGTTAGAGCTTTTAGGTGACTGTTTTCAGGTTCATCAAAGCAGGATTGCAATTAGTTCAGGTGGAATGTTTGGCTTAGGCCCTGGTACATCAAGAGCAAGATGGGGGTCCTTACCCAGTGCTTATTCTGACTTTATTTCCGCTATTATTGGTGAAGAATACGGATTTGTGGGATATATTGTATTTGTGTTTATTTTATCTGTGTCTGTTATCTCTTTTTTCTTGATAGCAATACGTCAAAAAAATGAATTTAAACGAATATTTACAGTTGGATTAGGTGCTTGGATATTATTTCAATCAATATTGAATCTAGGTGCATCTGTATATCTACTGCCAATTACAGGAATAGTCCTACCCTTTGTCTCTTATGGTGGATCAGCTATGGTTTCAATTTTTATTGCTTTAGGGATAATGCATAGTAGGGGCTATGAGTAAAGCAGTATTTTTTTGTGTCGGCACTGGTGGACATGTCATTCCAGTATTAAATATTGTTAAAACTATTTCTAAAAAGGGAATAAATGAATCTGATATGTTGGTAATAACTGACAAAAGGGGAGAACAGTATTTTAGCGATAGTTCTCTTGAAATAATAACATATCCATTTGTTTCATCAACAAAAGGTATATTGGGATATTTTTTTAAGATGTTCAAAATTGTAATATCAGTATTTGTAATTTTTAAAAAACTAAGAAAATTGAATATTAGTTTTATATTTACAACTGGATCATATATCGCACCAGTGGCAGCAGTATTATCAATGATGTTAAAAACAAAATTTTACATCCAAGAACAAAACATATTTGCAGGATTGGGAAATAAGGTTTCTGCCTTTCGTGCGAATAGTATTTTTACTTCATTCCCTAACACAAAAAATATTTCACAAAAAAAAATAGATTTTTCAGGACCAGTTTTGAATTTAGATATTGAAAAGATTAGAGATAATAGCAATTCCAATATCACAATAGGATTTCAAGGTGGCAGTCAAGGTTCAAAAGAAATTAATGATTTAGCAATTGAGTTTGCCAAAGACCCTATATATGAAAATATTAAAATAATTCATATAGTTGGTAAATCTCATAACTCCTCAACCATTAATAGAAAAAATTATGTTTCGTATGATTTTATTGAAAATATGGACAATTATTACGATTCAATTGATATCCAAGTTTCTCGCGCAGGTGGTGGGTCTCTAGAAGCTGCTTTTTTAAATATTCCCCAATTACTTGTGCCATATAAACACGGGACAACTTCTCAACATCAGTTATTGAATGCTCAATTTTTAGAAAAAAAAGGTGCAGCAAAAATTATTACATCCTATGAGGAACTTAAAACAATGCTAAATTCATATCTAGATGATGAGCTTTCTAAGTTAGAATTTAATATTAAAGCAGGAAACGACCACATAGGTAAAGTATTAATAAATGAAATCAATTAAAAAATATAAAGAAATATTCATACTGGGTATTGCCGGTTCAGGCATGAGTTCTATTGCTAAATATTTGAACCAAAGAGGATCAATCGTTAGAGGTTATGACCAACGAAGCTCGTATGTTACTAATTTATTAGAAAATGATGGTGTTATGACTACTCAAGACATGGGTCATGAGAAATATAACGAAGATGTTTTATATGTAATTTCGAGTGCTATAAAAATTGAAGAGACTTTTTTAAAAAATTATGAATCTAAAGAAAATGTTATGACTAGACCAACATTTTTACATTTACTATCAAAAGAAGTTGAGATTATTGGAATTACAGGTTCACATGGTAAAACCTCTACCACTGCTTTAATAGCTCATATTTTTCACTATAACAATATCAATGTTTCTTACATTTATGGCGGCGTAAGTAGTTTTGGAAATATAGGAGGTCATTTTGGTGACGAAAACCTTCCTTTAGTACTTGAAACTGACGAAGCATTTAACACTTTTGAAAATATAGAGATAGAAAATTTATTAGTTACCAACATTGACAATGATCATTTAGACTATTTTGGGAGTTTTACAAATCTAATTAAAGCATTTTCGCAAGTTATTAACAAAGTAAAGCAAACTGTAGTAATTAATCTTGATGACCCTAATTTGAAGAAAATTAAAAATGACAACTTAATGACTTATGGAGAACATCAAGAAGCAGATATAAAGATTATCGAACCAAATAATATTTATTACAAGAAAAATAACCATACTGTTAATTCTGTTTTACTAGGAAAACACTACCTTTCGAATATCGCTGGTGCTATTGCTCTCTGTACTCTGTATCAACTATCTATAACAGAAATAATTGAAGCTATTTCCAAGTTCTCAGGAGTCAAGAGGAGGTTGGAATATATTGGTAACTATAAAGATGTGAAGTTTTATGATGATTATGGACATCATCCAACAGAGATGAAAGCCACTATTTCTGCTCTAAAACATAATACACTTGGAAGACTATTTGTAATCTTTCAACCACATAGATTTACAAGAACTCGCGATAACTTCGAACAACTTCAAGAAAGCCTAGGAGATGCAGATTTTGCAGTAGTTACGGATGTATATTCGGCAGGAGAAGAACCCATTCCTGGAATAAGTAGTAAAAATTTCAAAGGTAAAAATATTAAATATATAAAGTCACTAAGGTCTGTTCCGATTTATATCAAAGATAATATAGCAAGTGGAGATAATGTTCTCACTCTAGGTGCAGGTGATGTTACCTTATTAGGTCCACAGATACTAAAATATTTAAATGATTAAGACTACAACTGCACTTAATAAAAATACAACTTATCGTTTTGGCGGCATCTGCAATGATTTCTACACTTTGAATGAAAAATCCGAAATAGACAAAATACACAATCTAAATTTTAATAATGAGTACTTCATATTAGGCAAAGGTTCAAATGTAGTTTTTTCAGATAATAATTATGAGGGAATAGTAATTCAAAATAAAATGGAAAATATAGACTCTGATTTTACTAATGATTCAATTAATGTAGACGCTGGTGTTTACCTTCCAAACCTATCAAGATATTTAAAGGATTCTGAAAGAACTGGAGGGGAGTACTTACTTGGAATTCCTGGGACAGTTGGTGGTGCAATCAAAATGAATGCTGGTTCCTATGGGTACGAGTTTATGGATTCTGTAAATTTTATAACGTACTTTGATACTGTTGATAAAAAAATTAAAAATATTAATAGTAAAAATATCAAATATAGTTACAGAAATACAGAAATTAAAAATGCAATAATACTTTCAGCAAACTTGAGTTTCTCAAAAGAAGACCCAATAAAAATAAATGATAAAATGATAGAGTTCACTCAACATAGAAAAAATACTCAACCTTCGGCTATATATAATGCTGGTAGTGTTTTTAAAAACGGATCTAATTATTATGCAGCGGAACTAATTGAGAAAGCTGGACTAAAGGGTTATGAAATTGACGGAGTAAAAGTAAGTGAAAAACA
>Ga0208410_1001177_pt1 | contig 13729 bp, 11 predicted proteins | sample ETN02SmetaG_3_FD_185787 | JGI IMG/M metagenome (GOLD analysis project Ga0208410, IMG submission 185787) | Marine microbial and viral communities from oxygen minimum zone, Eastern Pacific Ocean - ETNP2014F10-02SV257 (SPAdes) (version 2) | ecosystem: Environmental > Aquatic > Marine > Oceanic ... | reverse complement strand
CTAAACCCTAAACCCTAAACCCTAAACCCTAAACCCTAAACCCTAAACCCTAAACCCTAAACCCTAAACCCTAAACCCTAAACCCTAAACCCTAAAATATTGCGCCGTAATATTTGACAAACAATGCGAATCATTTCAGTTCAGCTCGTCGACCCACTGACGACGACGTAGAAACGTGATGATTACTTACACGACTACTACAGTACATTTTCTACATTGTACATACACTCGTCATAGAACAACATGAACGCTTGCGCGGCGAGCACGCGCTCCTGCGAGACGAGTTCGACGGAGGCGTCATCGCACAGGTACCACGTGCCTCGTCTTTTGACGTACGCGACGTAGTGCCCTCCCTCGAGCACACCGCTGTGTACGACGACGGCGTACAGACGATAATAATAGGACGACGACGGCGACGCGTCGCTCACATACGGCGAAAGATCGAGAACGAGCGGGAAACGAACGTGCGCGTCATTCTTTCGCATCGATTCGAAATCGCCCTCGAAACGTTTCAGGTGCACGTTGAGCACGCGCGGCGCTCGCGCGAAACGCATGCGCTTTTCGTACGTCGCCGACGCGACGGAACACTCGGCGCACACCCGCGTCTCGTGACTCTGGATTTCCTCCGTCGCGGTGAAATCTTGCAGGCACGCCTCCAACGACGCCGTCTTCGACGTCGACGCCGGGATGTCGAGAGACACGCCCACCGTCGGTTCGAGGAGCGTCCGGCTCGCGCCGCACGACGCGCACGTGACGTCGGAGCGCAACACCCCGGCGAACGCGCGATGAAACACGCAGTCGCACTCCGACGCCTCCGTCTCCGCCGCCGCCCGTTCGCGTTCCGTCGCCTCGTCTTCCTCGTCGCTCTCGTGCGGCGCCTCCAAGGAGAGAATAGTGGCCAAGCCGACGATGTTTCTCCTCTTCTTCGGCCGAAGTCGCGCGCCCGTGAGGTTGGCGTGCGCGACGGAGATGAAGTGCAGAAAAAACTCGTGCGCGTCTTGCTGCGCCTGTCTCGCGAACGATCGGTCGTTGCTCCACCACGTGTAGAGCAAATCGCACGCCACGAGCGCGCCACCGCCGTTCTCCTCCCCGAACGCGCGCGCGAGGTAATCGTCGAACGCGCACGCCAAGCAATGTTCCGCGTCGCACGTCGCCTCGCGATGATTCTCGCGCAAAAAATACTCCACCACCACCGTCGTCGCCGCGAGCGCCTGCACCACGCTCGCCATGAAACACGTATTCCCCATGTTTACGCTTCCTCTCAGCCCCCGCGGGAGCTCGCCCCCGCCGCGTCGCGCGAACGCGTCTCGCAGCGGAAACGCCGCCGCCGCCGTCCCCGCCGCCGCGCACCTCGAGCACGTCAGCGCCTCTCTCGCTCGATCGTAAAACACCTCGTGCGCGTGGTCTCGCATCTCTCGCGCCGTCGAACACGTCGTCGCGCACGTCGCGCACGCGTGCGTCCACGCGTCCTCGGATTCGGATTCGGACTCGGAGTCGGACTCGGAGTCGGACGCGCCCCCATCGCGACACGCGCGCATCATCGCCTCGATTTCATCTCGGCGCGTCTCCACGAAGGCTCGAACGTGCGCGCACGACGTCGCCATCGCGCGACGACCGTCCCACCGTCGTCCGCTCCTCCGCCTCTCGCCCGTCGCGCACTCCCCATTCCCCATGCCCCCATGCCCTCAATCCAGCTTCACTTTTTCATTTCCATTTTCAAACCGACGCGAGGACAGATGAGAGATGAGATTATGGAGAAGAGACGAGACGAGGAGGAGGAGGAGGAGGGTGTCAGAGCGCGACGACGCGTCGAGGAGGGACGAGGAGATGACGCGGAGATCGAGGAAGAGACGAGCGACGAGAGGGTTGGCGAGCGATACCGAGGAGGAGGAGGAGGAGAAGGAGGAGGAGGAGAAGGACGTCAGGGACGATGATGATGGGGACGAACACGACGACGACGAACACGACGACGACCACAACGATGACGACGACGACGAACACGACGACGACGAGCGAACGAGAACGATGTCGTACGGGACGACGCTCGTGAAGCGAGAGAAGAGACGGTCGACGAGACAACAAAATAAACCTCGAAAGAGGTACGACCAAGACGAAGACGACGAATTCAAAGACGACGACGACGACGACGATGAATTCATCGAAGAAGAAGAAGAAGAAGAAAACGACGACGATGAATTCATCGTCGACGAGAGCGATGATGAACCCGTTCGAAGAAGCACGCGCGCTCGCGGCAACGTGAATAGACTTTCGCCGACGTTTACCGCGAGACGACGCCGAGGCGAAGGCGACGACGACGAAGAGCCAGAGCTCGACGACGACGACGACGACGAGACGGACGAGGAGGATATCGGGGTGCAGAACAAGACGTATCCGCAACGCGCTCGTGGACCGCCGCGGGACAGATACGTGCCGCCGGAGAGGGAACGCGAGACCAACGACGGCGCGAACGGCGATAGACCCGGACTCTTCGATCGACGCCGCGGCGTCGTGTGGAAAGACGACAGAGACAAGAGATCGAGGGGGGATCGTCGATCGAGGCGACAGACTTCTGGACGATGGATCGATGATTCCGAGGATTCGGACGACGGCGAGTTTAATCTCGGCGCGGGCGCGATGGACGCCTTCAAGGCGCCGCCCGCGTATCCACTCTCTGGCGCCGCCGGAGGACCCTCCTCGGCGGCGCCGCCGAACGGTCCCGACGTGAACGCGGAGATCACGCCGGTCACCGTCGATCCGACGCTCTCTTTCTCATCCGTGGGCGGTTTGGACAAGTACGTCGACGCGTTGAAAGAGATGGTGTTTCTACCGCTTTTGTACCCCGAGGTGTTCGCGCGGTTTAAAATGTCTCCTCCGCGAGGCGTTCTCTTGTACGGCGCGCCGGGCACCGGTAAGACGCTCATCGCTCGTGCGCTCGCGGCGTCGTGCTCGCGCGCGGGTTCGGAGGTGGCATTTTTCATGCGTAAAGGCGCCGATGTCTTGTCAAAGTGGGTGGGTGAATCCGAAAGACAGCTCAGGTTGCTGTTCGAAGAGGCGCAAAAACGTCAACCGGCCATCATCTTTTTCGACGAACTCGACGGTTTGGCACCCGTCCGATCGAGCAAGACGGACCAGATTCACAACTCTCTCGTCGCGACGCTCTTGGCGCTGATGGATGGCTTGGATAACCGAGGTCGCGTCGTCGTCCTCGGCGCCACGAATCGAGTCGATTCCATCGATGGCGCGTTGCGAAGACCGGGAAGATTCGACCGCGAACTCGCGTTTCCGTTGCCCGGCGTTCGCGCGCGCGGCGAGATTTTGCGCATTCACACCAAGGCGTGGGAACAACGACCCTCCGACGCGTTGATCGACGATCTCGCCGCCAAGTGCGTCGGGTATTGCGGCGCCGATCTCAAGGCGCTGTGCACCGAAGCCGCCGTGCACGCGCTTCGCCGTCGATATCCGCAAATTTATGAGAGCGACGAGCGTTTGAACATCGATCCAAAGCAAGTCGTCCCGAGTCGCGCAGATTTCAGAGCCGCGCTCGCCGCTATAGTTCCGGCGTCGCATCGAGCGGCGAGGACGCACGCGCGTCCGCTCACTCCTCTGCAAATACCGTTGCTCGAAAAAGTCTTGGAGCGATGCTTGGAAAACATTCGTCAGACATTTCCTCCGGCAGCCTTCATCACCTCGGAGGGCGACGGAGAAGCGGTGGGTATCAACTCTGGCGCGCGTCAAATCGTCGATGAAATCGCCGAGGAAGAGGACGAGGACATTCTCGCGCAAGCCGCCGCGGGAGACGACGCCGCTGGCGCCCCGCCGAGCGAATCAGCCGCCACCGCGGCGTTGGAATTCATGCGACGACCGCCGTGTCAGCGCACGGCTCTGTGCATTCACGGTGCCGAGACGAGCGGTTACAATCAGTTGACGTCGGCGCTTTTACACGCGCTCGAACAGTTTCCAGTGCACGCCATCGGCATGCCTTCGCTCCTCGGCGATTCGGGTCGAACTCCGGAGGAGGCTCTCGTCGCCGCCGTGACGGAGGCGCGGCGCGCGGCGCCCTCGGTGCTCTACCTGCCAGAGATTCGACTGTGGTGGGAGAGCTCGACGCCGACGCTTCGCGCGGCGCTCACGACGCTCCTCCGCGATATCCCCACGGATTTACCCGTGATGCTCCTCACCACGGCGGACGTCGCGAGCGTGGACGCGCTCGACGACGATTTGCGAGCGTCCTTCGCCTCGGTGCGATGGAAACCGGTGACGATGCCCGACACGTACGACGCGGAGTCGTTGACCGACTTCTTCGCGCCGCTGTGCGACGCCGCGTTCAACATCGCGCAGAGAAAAGACGTCGCCGCGTCTCGAGGCGAGCTCGTCGACGGTAAGACTCCAGGTTCGGCGCGCAGGAGAGAAGTGCTCGCTCGCGCGCCTCGTCCCGGAGACGAGAGCGGAGGATCGCTCAAGCGCGATGCGAGACGCGTGTCGCAAGCCACCATCGCCGCCGAGAATCACGCGCTTCGTCAGCAGAGGATGTTCCTGCGCGACGTCGTCACGAGACTCTTGTATAAAAAGACGTGGAATCTTCTCGCGGCGCCCATCAACGACGAGGAGTTGCCCGGATACTCGCAGCGCGTCGACGAGCCCATGGACTTGTCCACGCTCCTCTGGAAGGTTGACAGTGAAAAGTATCTCACCATCGACGCCTTCCTCAAGGACGTGCATCTCATCACCAAGAGCGCGCACCAGTACTGGGGCGAGCGAACCGACGACACTGACGGTCGACAAATGTTGAGCAAGGCGCACGCGCTGGAAGACACTATCGCCCAGGTGGCGTCCGCGCTCGATCCTCAACTCGTGGCGCAGTGTCAAGAGATTGAAAAGGCTCGAAACGAGCGCGCGAACTCCTCGTCGTCCGGCGCGGCGGCACCGGCGGCACCGGCGGCGACGGCGACGACGACGACCGCGGGACCGTCCGACTCTGGGAGCGACAGGGCGACTCGCAAGGGCGGCGACGGCATCACGCCCAAGGGCGCTCCGGTGTGGCAGAATCCGGACTTTGTGAAGGATCCAGAAGCGCTCGCGCGACAGATGAAGAAGAAGGCGCGAGAGGAAGCGGCGGCGAAGACGGATGGTGAACCGGGCGAGGGACGCGAAAACGCCCGAGACGCGACCGACGAGCCGACGCCCATGGACGAAGACGCGCCGCCGGCGGACGAGAATAGAAGAGGCGACCAACCGGCGACGCCCGCGCCGCCGGCTCGAGGTAAACCGGGCCCGCCGGCGAAGGACGCGGTCGATGTGGAAAGTACAAAGTCGAACATTGTCTCCCGATTCGTCCAGACGGCGGCGAAACGAAAATACGATTTCATGCGCCTCGAGACGGCGGCGAGCGACATCGCGCGCGTGGCGAAGGAGTCAATGGAACGCGCGTGCCAAGGTCGAAGTTTGCGCGTGGACGCCCTCGAGGAGTCCCTCGCGCGTCTGTGCGCGAGCGAGTGAGCGACGCGACACCGTTTATTGTTAGAGTACATACATCGTCATTTAAAAAGAACGTCGGCGTCGTTTGTTTCCTCGTCGAAAAACACGCATCTCGTTCGTCCAAGCTAAACATCGGGATAGTAATTCGCTGGTTTCCCGCCTCTTCCGTACAGATCGCTCTGCGCCGGAGGCGGCGCGTGATGTTGCGCGATGGGTGGTGCGGGACGCGGCGGAGGTGCCGTGTACACGTACGTCGTCTGCGCCTGCGCGGGTTGGACGACGCGCGGACCCGAGCGAGCGACGGGCTGCATCGTCGGCGGCGTCGGCGCTTCCATGGGGCCGGGAACGACGCCTCCCCGTGCGCGAGAGTCGCGATATTGAATTTGTATCTGTTGCTGCGTCAACATGCACGCGCACACCGACGCGTACGTGAGATCCGCCAAACAATCCACGGCGTCCGCCAAGGATTCGATATCCGGGTTGTTTGTAATCATCGCGATGCAGCGCAAGCACAACGCGAGTTGTTGCGTGCACAGCATGAAGCCGATGAGACAGTTATCACACTTCGTGTTCATCACTCGCTGTTCGTCCTGAATCATGAAGCGCGTCGTCGCCATGGCGCTCGGAAAGCAACAACACACCTCGCAGCACAGACACAACTCTGGATTGGAACGTTCGCCGCACCTTCCGGATATGCACGTCCCGCCGTTACAGCACGTGTACTGCGACGGCCACGCCGGTCCCATCTGTAACTTTCTCTGTCCGTACGCCGCGCATGACCCACAAAAGAAGGCGTAACAGCAATACCCCGGATTGGAACACGGCGCGTTGAAGAGACCGACTTGCCACTCGTTGCTAAACGCCTTTCTCGCCTCCGCCTGATCTCGCTTCTTTTGCGACAGCGATCGCTGAAGCTGCTGCGGGCGCGGTTGTTGATACATCGCGTCAAATCACACCACCACGCAATCAAACGACCACCGCCGCGCCTCCTTTGACGACGGAACGACGCGCGAACGAAGGAACGAGGTGCACGAAGGAACGAGGTGCACGAAGGAACGAGGTGCACGCTCCTCGATCCACGCGAGGACGCGCGAGTCCTCGACCTCGACGTCGACGCAGACGCGGACGAGGACGCGACGCGAGAGAGTGACGACCCTCGACTCGACCGACCACCGGTGCGGTGATGACGCGGCGACCGACCGTGATCGTGACCGAGACAGGGGGGGGTCGGACGAGGACGCGAGGTGGGTGCGTGGTCTTTACAACAGACGCCTCCCGCGCGCGTGGAAATCAATCAGGCTAAAAACAGAGTATAAAAGCGTCGCACAGTGACGTCGATCGCTCGCATCGTCGACGTCGTCCCCAAACAATCAATCTATTACGCGCCGCGGCGCGTCTCTCGGCGGACGGCGGGCGAGAGCGCGCGCGAACGAACGCGTCGCCGCCGACCGAAAGAGACGATGACGTGACGAGGTTTACTTGTTGAAACGACGTCCACCACCGCCGCGTTGACCTTGCGGGTTCAAAGCGGCCGCTTCCTTCTCCGCGATGGCTTGCGCCGCCGTCTTCGGCTTGCCGCCCTTCTTGTTGCGCGGCGTCGACTGTTTTCTCTTGAGAATGTCCTGCTTGTTCTCAAAGTATCTACGGCGGCGGGTCTGCGCGAGGAACAAAGACATCACGGCGTCGTTCAGTCAGTCTGCGTGCTCGTTCGTGTACATCATCGCGTTCGACGCGCCCTCGCGTCCCCGTTCGCGTCGCTCGGCTCGGATAACCCTATTCTCACCGAACCCCGAGCCCCGAGCCGTCGTCGTCATCGTCGTCGCGTCGTCGCGCGCGATCTCGCGCACCTCTTGGATGTGACCGGAAGACATGACAGCCTTTCTGAATCGTCGAATCGCGCTCTCCGCGTTTTCGTTCTCACCCACAGTCACCTGATTCGCGCGCGTCGGCACCGGTCGCCGTCATCGTCGTCAGTCACCGCGTCCTCGTCCTCGTCCTCGCCTCGCGCGTCGCCGTCGGTCGTCCGCGCGCACCTCCGCTTGGTACGCGCCCTTAAACGCGAAGAGGTGGGAAAATCCACCGAGAATGAACGCCATCGCGAGTGCGTTCGCGTCGTCGAGTGACGACGTCGAGTTCGAGACGAGACGAGACGACGCGCATTCGGGAGGACCGCCGGCGGTCCATCGTGCGACACACGTACGACGTGACCCTCTTAAAACACATCTCACTATGAATGAAACGATGAGGGTTTACACATAAAACAGCCAGCCCCGGGCCCAGCATCAAAGGCTCGATGTTCATTTTCATTTTTTTCATTTTCAATCCTTGGGTCATGACTCGCCGATTTCGAGATTTTGTCCCTCGGGTGACGAGAGTGGACTTCTACTGGAGGCGCTAGTACACAAACGGCACGAACTTCGCCGTCGTCGCGGCGTAACGGGGGAATTCCTTCGGGTAGCGGTGTGCCAGATACTCATCGAGGCCTGGGATGTGCATAAAGATAAACAAGGAGGTGATCACGATGGGGACCCACCACGTCCACGACGCCCCGACGCCGCTTGACGCGATGGTCCAACCCGTAAACAGCAGGGAATCGCCGAAGTAGTTCATGTGCATCGAGTAGACCCATAGGCCCGTGGTCATCAGTCGGCCTTTGTTCGAAGGGTGCTTCTTGAAGATGTAGCGCTGGAACTCGGATATCGTGGAGAGCGCCGAGCCTAGGATGTACAGCAGCGTGGCGCTCGCCGTCGCGAAAGCTGAGCACACATCCGTCCTCCCACGAGCCAACGTGTAGAAAACGCTCGGAATGAACACCACGTAGACGATTGGGATCTCGTGCCAGTCCGGTGGGCGTGGCCACAACAAGAACATCGCGCCGTAGAGACGGGCAACGTAGACGATGCCGAAGACCAGGAGCGTCGTGTCTGAACACGCCGTCACGGGCGTCAACGCTCGGACATAGAAGACGGTCGTCGCAAGGACTAAAGCAGCGGCGATGCCAAGCTTGACACCCCACTGGGACTTGTCGAAGCGCCAGGCGTCACGCACCATTGGAACGCCCAGGTCGAAGAATGCAGACAGTTGGCGCGATGATTTGTGTTTTGATGAACATGCGCCTCCACCCATTTTGTGTCATTTAAGACTATTTACGTTTTCGCCCCTGCATCGTGATGACATACACACACACACACACGTGAAATCCACCGGTCACGACTCAACACAGAGTCACCCTCGATCGCGGCACGCCGCACGTCGAGAAATATCTCGCGCGATCGATCGGATCGACGAACGAACGAATGAATGAATGAAACGAATGATTGAAACGAATGATTGAATCGAACCGTGGGACGGGAGACGACGACGACGACGACGACGACGACGACGACGACGAGGGGGAGAGAGGCGCGGAGATGACGCGGGCGATGATGTCGATGCGCGCGATGCCTTCGTCGTGCGCGACGTCGAGACGGTGTGAAGGACCATCATCGTCATCACCACCATCCGCGTCGTCATCGTCGACGATCGGCGCGAGAGGTGCGGCGCGCGCGACTCGTCGTCCTCGCGTCGCTCTCGCGCGCGAACGAACGATCGCGCGCGATGGGAACGCCGAGTTCGCGAACGATTCCGGAGGGTACGAGAGGTACATGCGAGACGCGGAGGAGGAGGAGGCGACGACGGCGGAGAGACGAGGGGCGAAGGGAGGAGACGAAGCCGCGAACGTCGTCGAGGATGAAGCTGGACGGGCGCAGGGAGAGAATTACGAGGATGAATTCGCGGGATTGATTCGATCGCGGAAAGAAGCGGCGGAGACGGAGACTCGAAAGCGTTGGAACGAGGGGGCGGCGACGCCGAGAGTGGCGTTCGACTTGGGACAAGATTACGTGCGAAGGGTGTCGGTGGCGTATCCGTACGCCGTCGTCGGGTCGTCTCGAGGTGATGTCGTCGTGTGTGATGTTATCAGCGCATCCGCGCTCGCGGTGTCCCCGGTGGCGCACAAGAAGAGCTGGAAAGACGCCGACGCGAGACCATTGGGCGAAAGAGTATTGCTCGGCGCGCACGACGGCGGCGCCGTCACCTCGGTGGCCATCACGAAGACGGAAAGGCTCGGCAAGCACGGACTCGGACTCGTGAGTTCGGGAGGGCGAGACGGCACCGTTCGCCTGTACGAGGTGTGCACGAACTCGGCGGCGCTGCACGAGATTGGTCGCGTGCAACACGACGACGTCGTCACGGGCCTCACTTTCGCGAGGGGCTCGCTCTGGACGACGGCGCTCGATGGTAGACTGTGTCGATGGGCGACCATGCCGAGCGCAGCCGCGATGGCTGAGTTGGCGAGCTCGCGACACGCGCGAGAATCGTTCATAGACGCCGATGACGACGATTTCACTCGTCCGCCCGTGCCCGAACTCACCAAGCAGGGCGAGTGGCGCAACGGCCAACCGACGCTGTGCATGAGCGCGTGTGAAAAGACGGGCGTGATCGCTATTGGTAACGCCGACGGTTCCGTGGGCGTCTTGAGCGCCGATTCCACGTCTTTTCGAGAGAACGCCCTCATTAAAGCCTGGGTCGCGCACGAAGGTTCGACGGTTCGCGCCATCGCCTACTGCGCGGGCAACGGCATCGTCACCGGCGGCGGCGACGGCGTCATCCGAGTGTGGAGGATGATGATGGACGACGACGTCGGTTTCGACTCGCTCCCCATGCGACAGTCGCAAAAATCAAACATCAGGCCTCAGCTCGTCGCGGAACTTCGCGGGCACACCGCCGCCGTCGTCTCGTTGGCCACCGGGTGCGCCGGACGACTCGTCAGCGGCGCGCACGACGGAACGATTCGCGTGTGGGATTTGGACCTCACGTGCTCCAAGCCGGGTCAAAAAATCAAAACTATACGACGCGATGCGAGATACGCCGTTCTCGGGCACACCATCTGGCTGGGCGGCACGTACGCCGACGAGAAGCGAATAATCTGCGACGGCGCCAACAACGTCCTCCTCGAGTACGACTTTTCCTCCACGCCGGACGACGGCGACGCGTGACGCGCGCACCTTTTACCACCGCTCCAATACAATTACCACTACTTCTACTACTTCTACTAGCGCACCGAACGCTTTACTTTCGCCTACTATCACATCAAGCTGCTGTAATATTACCGCGTCTGCTCCGCGCACCTCGATGAACGTCGCCTCAGCCTCGCGAATTCACAACGCATCGTCGTCAGTGCACGCCGCGTCTCGAACGAACGAAAGCAAATAAGATGCGCGTCGGTTTCATCGGATACGGGAACATGGCGGACGCCCTCGCGTGCGGGTTCGTCTCGGCAAACATGGTCAAGTTTAGCGATTTGACGATGTGCAACAAATCGAACGTCGAGCGTCGAGAGGCGTTTACGCAGCGCGGTGGCGTCGTCGCGGCGGACGCGGTGGCGGTGACCAAGTCATCGGACGTCGTGTTCTTGGCGGTGAAACCGCCGTACATCAAATCCGTGCTCGAAGAGGTTTCGCGAGGGTGCGATTCGGACGAGCTGAAACCCAAGGTTTTCGTGAGCGTCGCCGCCGGGGTGACGTTGGAGACGATGGAGAGCGTGTGGACGGCGAAAAATGCGTCGCCACCGGCCATGGTACGCGTGATGCCGAACACGCCCTGTCTCGTCGGCGCCGCGGCGAGCGGTTTGTGCGTCGGAAGCACGTGCACGGAGGACGACCGGAACAAGACGTTGGCGCTGATGTCCGCCGTCGGCGTGTGCAAGGTGATCATGGAGTCCCAGATGAGCGCTCTGACGGGCGTCAGCGGTTCTGGACCGGCGTACATTTTTATTCTCATCGAAGCCATGGCAGATGGGGGCGTTCGCGCCGGATTGCCTCGCGACGTCGCGTTGGAGCTCGCCGCGCAAACGTTTTACGGCGCGGCCAAGATGGTGCTCGAGACAAAGGAACATCCGGGCGTGTTGAAGGACAGAGTGTGCTCGCCCGGTGGTACCACCATCACGGCCGTGCACGCGTTAGAGCAGGCCGGCGCGCGCCAAGCGATGATGAACGCGGTCGTCGCCGCCGCCAAGCGAGGCGACGAACTCGCGAAGTCCGCGTGAGCGCCGTAGTATTAACGTTGTAAGCACACACATATTGTTATAGATTTATGAATGCTACTCGACGATCGCTGAAAAGGCGTGAAGTTGAGACGAACGCTCGAATCACGTCTGGAGTTTTCTTCTTTGAAGGCCCGTCGCACTCATCGTCAAAATTTTTCGACGAGAAAGAATATTGGGTATATTTTGTGGACGACGCTTCCGCGTCATTCGTGGTTCTTGATATCTGTACGGTTGATAGTATTGGTTTCGGCGCGCTTTCATCGTTGGGGTTGGGGTTGTCAACCTAGGCTTTCACGCTCGCACCGTTCGGCTGGTTAACCTTTGCAAAGGACTCCGTCTTGACTTCGACGACGGACTTGTCCGACGCTTCGCTCGACTCGGCCTTGCGAGCGCCGAGGTTGTCGAGCATGCGAGCGTACCAGCTGTCCGATTGTAACATAGAGGGGGCATTTTGCATCGCCGCGCCCACGCTCATGGCGCTGCTCGGACGAGAGGGAGCGTCGCCGTTGAGGCTGGCCAAAGAGTCGACGCGCTTCAATCCGGCGAGGAACGGCGCGCTGAGCGCCGGGGAGTGCGAGCGCCAGTCGTACATGTCCGACGGCACGACGACGGAGAACCCACCGCGCTTCGGTTTGGGCGCGAGCAAGGTCGGAACGACGCCGTCCTCTTCCGATCGCGTGGGTTCGGGCGTACCGCAATCGCGCAAGCCTCCGTACGGCATCGCGCCCCACTCGTGAATTTCACCCTTCGTCGTCTTCAAACGCTCAAGCTCCAAGAGCGACGCTTGGATGAGATTATCCAAGCCTTGACGCTCGAGCGCGGTGGAACTGGGCCTTCTGGGCGCGTTGCCGCGAGAATCACCGCTCGAACCGGTGGCGCGCCTGTCAGCCAACTTGCTTCGCTCGGCGTTTCGCGATCGCTTGGGCGAACTCGCTTGCTCTACACTCTCCCCCGGCGATAGCGACCGTTCGCGCTTCGATCTGCTGTGCGTCGACTGAGCGTTCGTTCCTTCGCTTCTGTTATCCCCGAGTCGAGATTGCGGGCGCGACGGCGCCTTGGGCTTGGGCGACACCGGCGCCATCGACGTCGAATTCGCCACCGAACTCGCCCACGCGCGATCCTTCTTTTGGCTCGCAATCAAACGTCTGAGCGTGGAGTTGAATCGATTCTTCACCTGATTATCCGTTCTCCCCGGCATCGCTCTCGAAATCACCGCCCACTTGTTCCCGTGAATCGCGTGTTGCTCCAAAATCGTATCGTCCTCCTCCTTGGTGAACGGCCCTCGCTTGACGTTTGGATTCAACTGGTTGCACCAACGCAACCGACACGATTTACTCGACCGTCCTCGCAACGCCTCCGCGATCGCGGTCCAATTTCCCGGACCCCCGAGTTTCTTAATCTGTCTTCGCAACATTTCATCCTCCTGCGCGCGCGCGTGAAATCAAATCAAACGCGTCATCCGTCAGTCGTCGTCCCCGGCGCGTCTCCGCAAAGCCCCAAATCGGACGCCCGGGTGTCCATCTCAGACCCTAGACGGAGACGACAAAAAAAACCACCCCGATGCCACTCTACATATTGAACCCCCTCTATACAGTATCATCGACCAATCCACCCCAACGACGCCCCTCTCGGCGGTCGTCCGCCGTCCGTCCTCGATCTTATCGTCGGCCGTCGCGCGTCCCCCTCCGCGCGTCCGTCGTCGTCTCCCGTCGTCGTCTCCCGTCGTCGTCGATCGCGCGTCGTCCCCCGCGCGCGCGTCGAGACGTCGACGTGAATATCATCGTTCGCATCGCGTCCGGTTCCCCTCGCGCGCGCCCTCGCGCGCGCCCTCGCGCGCGTCGCGACGACGTCACCGCGAGACTGTTGCGTAACGATTTCCGCGGTGCACCTCGACCGAGGATTCGCGCGCGCGCGCGTCGTCACCGACGACGCGAATCCTCGGTCGAGGAGACGACGACGAGAGAGACAAAAAAACGTTCGCCTCGCCATCGTCGAGCGCGGTGCGTACCTCGGGCGTCCACGCGCTCTTAATCACTCGCTCGTCATCCATCACGTACGCCACCATGGACCGGTGAGACGGCGCCGAGCGAACGCGCGACGCGCGGTGACGTCGTGGGTGGGTGGAATGATGGGCCGAGGCGGGGCGATGGGGGCGGGGAGAGGGGGGGG
>Ga0208410_1001175_pt1 | contig 13776 bp, 12 predicted proteins | sample ETN02SmetaG_3_FD_185787 | JGI IMG/M metagenome (GOLD analysis project Ga0208410, IMG submission 185787) | Marine microbial and viral communities from oxygen minimum zone, Eastern Pacific Ocean - ETNP2014F10-02SV257 (SPAdes) (version 2) | ecosystem: Environmental > Aquatic > Marine > Oceanic ... | reverse complement strand
TCCAATGTTTCGGGCCAATGCATTTGCTCCGCGATGTCCCCCGAGCAAAGGAACAACTGAGGTTCCGTCCTCCGCCACCGCCACTAAAGGAGGTTCGTTTTGCTTGTTTTCAAGGCAACGCGCAACTCCGCGAATCAGTATCCCTGAAGCACAAACACCAATAATTGCTGTTCCCTCACTAAATAAAATAGCAAGATGTTCCATTGCATTAGTAAAAATAAAATCAACCTCGTGATTTACTTTTTCATCCCGCGGCATCCCCCCTTTTGACTGATTATTCTCTGGTAACAGGGAATCATCCGATAACGTGCGTTCTGCTTTTGCGTGCAATTTAGCGTTTAAGTGTTTTGCTATTTTCTGTGCAAGCGTTAAGGAACTTTTTCCCAGGTAAAGGACCACAATCCGCCGACTCATTCTACCCCGGAGATGATTTGATTTTTAATTTTTCGCACGAATATCATTGAAAAATAGGGTACATTTTGGGCTTCTATATTTGCAAATTGGATTATTTGCTGATTGGGCATCGTGGCGTGTTCCACATAATGTGAACAGTGCTCAAGTCTCAGGTGCCTCAACACCCTGCGGATTTTAGGCAGATGCCGTCCAACTTTCATTATTACAGCAGCATCTGTATTTAACAGACGCTGCTCCATATCTGACTCCTCCAAGGGTCCGGGGACAATTGTTAAAACTTCATTACGGGAAACCATCGGTTTTTTTAATACAGCAGCGCCGGCCATTGGTGAAGAAACCCCGGGAATAATTTCTGTCATGAAACGTTGTGAAAGGCGCTCAAATAAATACATAAATGAACCGTAAAAGAACGGATCACCTTCACAAATTACAGCAACTTTTTTCCCTGCCTCCAATTGATCTTTCAACAACAACGCTGCTTGGTCATAAGCTCTTTGAGCAGGGAACGGAGATATCGCAATCGGTAGCCGAAGTGGGAGATATTCGGTCACCTTTTTCAATAATGGACGTACAATTTCAAGCGCCAATCCATCACCGACTTCCGGTGCAGGATAAGCTACAATGTCACATTCGTTGATCAAACGCAGTGCTTTAAGAGTTAACAATTCAGGATCACCCGGACCTACACCGATTCCGTAAAGGATGCCTTGTTTTTTTTTCAACACAGGAAGGACATATATTAAAGATTCAAACGCTTTAAAACATCGACTCGTTTTTTAAATTGAAATTAATATGTAAACCTTTGTCGGTCTTTAAAAAATACAAGTATGCTAGCAGTAATGATTCATGGATTACTTTCATCGATTCTACCAGTTCTGACTCCAAAATTATTTCTAATAATCAAGGACATGAATTCGATAACCCCAATCCAGTCTTAGATTTTAGTGTTCAACTGAAAGTGAAATTTTAGACTATGGTCAACAATTAATAACATTTAATAACAGTAAGTTGTGTCACAGATCGCACCTCTTTCCAGCTTTGAAATTTACCAATTGTTTCCACATGCGAAACAGCCAAACGAGCCAAATCTCCACTGGCACCATTCTTTTCTGCATTGACTTTCTGCCACTGCACCAATTTTTGTTCGCCTTCGAGAGTAACTGCATTAGCGACTAATCTACCACCCGGATTGAGCGCATTCCAGCACGTTTCTAGCATGTTTCCACCAGAGAGCCCTCCACCAATAAAAATCGCATCCGGTGCAGGCAGATCCACCAAAACCTCAGGTGCATTTCCGGGTACAATGTCTAGCATTGGCACGCCCAATTGAAAAGCATTTTGTTGAATCATTTTCAGACGAGACTCCGATTTTTCAATTGCCACTGCTTTACAGCGCGGATTACAGCGCATCCACTCAATCGCTACCGAACCGCATCCCGCACCGACATCCCACAAAACTTGATCAACAACCGGCATCAAGCGTGAAAGAGTTGCGGCCCTGATTTCACGTTTGGTAAGTTGACCGTCGTGCAAAAAAGCATCATCTGGAAGTCCCGGAATTCTAGCGAGAACGTTTGCTCTTGTGCCTGCAATACACTCTATAGCCATCGCATTAAGCGCGGCACCGTCCGGATGGCTCCAAGAATCAGCTTGCCCGGAAAACTGTCGTTCTTTACTACCACCCAAATGTTCCAGAACCGTGATTTGACTTTTGCCGAAACCTCTTGCAGCAAGAAGTTCCGCCGCTTGTTTTGGGCTCCCCTCATCTTCGTTAAGCACAAGTAATTTTGCACCTGGCTGCACAAACGTATGCAGCATTTCCAATGGTCGGCCGTGAATCGTCAAGGTCTCAATATCCGGAAGTGACCAACCCACACGCGAACAAATAAGCGAAAATGTGCTCAAAGCGGGTTTGATCCAGATTTCCTCAATCGGTAAATGCCGTAAAAGTTTAGCCGCGATCCCGTAACACAACGGATCCCCACTCGCCATCACTGCAACTTTTTTCCCGCTACCTAGTTCAGAGGGACGCCAATCCAAAATTTTAGTAACGGCCTCACGAATCGGAGACGCCCAAATTATTCGCTCCCCTTCCCAATCACCTGGAATCATTTTCAGATGACGCTCTCCACCAATCACTATTTCCGATTTGTATAACAACTCTCTGGAATCGGCTGATAAATCATCCCACCCGTCCTCTCCAATTCCAATAACGTAAAGCCATTTTTTTGTTATATCAGGCATTTTTACTATAAATAATTATTTTTTGCCACGGACTTGCGCGGTTTATAGTTTTATTAATTTTTTCTTAGAAACGGATTAGAAGGAATGATAATAGATAAAACTTTGTCCTAGACTAAGCCTAGAATTTACATTGATAAAACCAAATTTCTATTAAAATAATTTATCCGTGTTTATCTAAGTTAATCAATAGCTTTAATTGCCCTCAAACTCATGTATTTTTTGCAACAGCGTTAACAGCTGCAGCTGCCATTGCGCTACCTCCACGTCGTTTGGAAAGGGTCATAAAAGGCACTCTTTTTCTGCATTGATTTACAAGCAATTCTTTAGATTCCAGCGCGCCGACAAAACCAACTGGAAAACCAAAGATGACGGCCGGGGGCTCCTCCCCTTGTGCAAGAAGTTCCAATAAACGAAATAATGTCGTGGGTGCATTACCTACCGCTACCACTGCTCCAGAGAGTTGGGGGCGCCAAAATTCGACGGCGGCCGCTGAAAGAGTTGTACCCATTTTATTAGCGAGTTGTATACATTCCGGATGCTTATTCCAGCATAAAACTTCGTTATTTGCAGGCAGAAGTGAGCTGATTATTCCTTCCGCAACCATCCTAGCATCACATAAAATAGGAGCTCCTCTTTTTAAGGCTTCTTTCGCTGAACTGGCGACATCCGGAGAATAAAAAATATCCTCGACAATATCTGTCATCCCACATGCATGGATCAAACGAACAACTATGTCAGCAATGTCCTCCGGATGTTTTGACAAATCAGTTTCCCTGCGGATGGTTGCGAATGACTGTTGATAAATTGCTTCTGGATCGCGAAGATAAGCCACGGTCATTCTGGACCAGACTTCCCTGGGTTTTCTTCCAAAGTATTTGGTCCCAAAGGATGATCCGCGTGGGGATAGGGATGGTGGTGGTGATCATGACCGTGATTGTGCCCGTGGTCATGGTTAAGTTCGTGCGCATGTTCATGTGAATCTGCATTCCCAACGCTAACAGAACTTGCTGCTTTCTTGATATCGACGGTGACACTGGAGTTACCGGTCCCAATACCTTCAACGTGATGGTGGTGACTTTCCTGACGCAGACCAACTTCATTTTCAAAACCTAAAGACTGTTCACGGTATTTACACAACTGGCAGTTCATGTTGTTTTCACCATTTCTAATTTCTTCCACACGCTCCGCAAAGGTATCCAAAACTAACGGATGATCATTCAGATATGGAGCTTTAACGAATTCAATTTCCGGGTGTTTTGCCGCAACCTTATCAGTATAGTGGAAAATCCTTTTGACTAGCACACCAGTGAATAAAAAATAAGGAAACACAATTATTCTCTCGTATCCGAGTCTTGTTGCATGCTCAAGTCCCGGCTCAACCAGTGGGAAAGTTACTCCCGAATATGCCGTTTCCGCCCATCCCAGTCCAAGACCTTCCCAGAGCATTCTAGTTACTTTTGAAACATTTGAATTTGCGTCGGGATCAGAAGCTCCACGTCCAACAACAACTAGCAAGGTTTTTTCACGTGGAATCCGATCCCCAGCTTTTTGGAGAGCAGTTTCAACACGATCACCCGCCGCGCGAATCAGTTTTAGATCAATACCAAGTTCACGACCATAAGAAATCGACACACCTGGATTTTGCATCTGATAAGCATTAAGAACGGAAGGAATGTCGTTTTTTGCATGACCTGCCGCAAATAGCATCCCGGGAACAGCGAGTACTTTCCTGATGCCTTTCTCACGCAAAGCATCAAGCCCGTTACGAATCACAGGTGTCGCAAATTCTAAAAAACCCCAATCTGTTTCATATTGAGGAAGACGCTCCTTGATTCCATGAGCAACAGCCTGGAATTCAGATACTGCATCTTCGTCACGGCTTCCGTGTCCACAAACCATAACACCAAATTGCTCTTCCATTTTATCTTCTATCATTCAGGTTAATATTTTTATATTTATCTTAGCAGGATTATACATCCATGGGTAATAATTAAACAATTTTTCGATTCATTTTTACCCTTCATTACTAAAATATGCATAGCTACATTCGCAATTTAAAACTTTCCTAATTGTCTTAATCCATCGTACAGCACAACCGCCACCGACGAACCAAGATTTAAACTCCTCACTCCTGGCTCCCACATCGGCAAAGTAAAACAACACTCCGAAAAACGTTCCATCCATTCTTTAGGTAGTCCGAATGTTTCTTTCCCAAAAAACAAATAATCACCTTCCTGGGGATTAATTTTTGTGTAGGGACGTTCATTATGTACAGAAAGAAAATAAAAATTTTTCGAAGAAAGAGTAGTAAGAAAAGCTTCTGCATCAGTGAAATGCTCCCAGCTCACCCATTGCCAATAATCCAGACCAGCGCGCTTAAGTTGCTTGTCGCTTAAATCAAACCCCAGTTTCCCAAGCAAAATCAAATGACACCTTGTAGCAGCGCATAAGCGAGCAATGTTGCCTGTGTTTGGAGGGATTTGAGGTTCGTAGAGAACAATGTTCAGCGGGGGATTTTTGTGGAGCCGCATTTCGAAAAAACCATATTTAAAAAAACAATATTCCAGAAATTATCTGAAAGGTCAAAAACAAATATATGTAATATATAAGTTTATCATCATAAAGCTCACTATGCATCAAATATGTCCCGTTTTCAAGGCTTGCAAAATTTTAAATTCAGGATCGTTTTAATTGTAATGACTTTTGAATTTAAAAAATATTGATTGTTCAATTTTAAATTGTTTGAACTAATTGAAGAAATTATAAAAGTTGTCTCTAGAAAGCGCAGACGGTGAACATTATTTATATTTAAGTTCTAATGTGAAATTGTCAGTGAGATTGTCAAAAATGGATTGCGCGTAATGACTCGAGTGGAGAAATGGGAAGAAGCTTTTGCGAAGTCTTGTCAAAGAATTAACCGCTTCTTAAGGAAGAGAATTTCAGTATCAAAATTTGCATATATTTAGACCATCTATTGGCAGTAATTTTCTGATGGAAATAGCCAAAACGAATTACAAACTTGATTATTAATAAGTAGAAAGGATTGGAGAGCGCGGAGAACTGAGTTCAGTTGAAAAAACTCTAAGCTATTTTTATCAAAGTCAAAATAAAAGTATATACCTGTTAAACGGCTAACGTCTTTAAGAAACAGTTACTCTAATGCCAGTTCAATCAAACGGTCCAGTAGTTCGTCATATGACAGACCTGATGCTTCCCAAAGTTTAGGGAACATACTGATTGTAGTGAAGCCCGGCAAGGTATTTATTTCGTTAAGAATGAAAGTATTGTCATCTCGCAGGAAGAAATCAACTCTGGCCATACCCCTGCACTCAGTTATAAGAAAAGCGTCAGTAGCAGCTTTACGGATTTTATGAGATATTTGCGGATCAATTTCCGCTGGAATTACTAGTTCTGCCCCATCATGGTCCACATACTTCGCTTCATAAGAATAGAACTCACGCAGAGGCACTATTTCACCTAAAACCGATGCTGAATCGGGGAAATCATTGCCAAGCACAGAACATTCTATTTCACGCCCGGAAATTGCTTCTTCAACCAAAACCTTCCGGTCTGCGGAAAATGCTTGCTGCAGTGCTGCCCGGTATTCTCCCGCATTTCTGACCTTTGAAACACCGAGTGATGAGCCTTCGCGGCAGGGCTTAACAAATAATTTACTTCCTAATTCCTTTACTGCGTCTTCAAAAGACAACTCATCCGGATTACGTAACAGTTTGTATTTCGAAACTGGAATACTATGATGCTGTAGCAAACGTTTCGTCACGTCCTTGTCCATGCAGATAGCGGAACCATAAACATCCGCACCTACATACGGCTTCCCCAGTAACTCGAGCAATCCCTGCAATGAACCATCTTCACCCTTTTTCCCGTGAGTTATGGGAAAGAATACATCGACTTCAGCTAATTCGTTCCCGTACTTTTGCGTTGCTGTCAGGTTCTCGCTAAAGGATCTTTCGACTTTCGGAAGCGCTGTTGCCATATTTTTCTTAAAAGTTACTTGACGAACATCATGCACATCCTCCAAAAATTCGGGATCGTCCCCTAAATACCAGTCACCATTTTTATCAATGGCAATTATCAGCACCTTATATTTTTCCCGGTCAAGCGCGGCTTGAATGTTATATGCCGATACTAGTGAGACTTCGTGCTCACCGCTTGTTCCACCGCAAATTAGTCCGATGGTGGTCTTTTTTGGCATTTTTACTCCGTTTGGTGAGCAGAAGCCTTAACCCGAATATGCAGTTCGTCAAGTTGATCTGCCTCAACCTCTGAAGGTGCGTCTGTCATTAAGCAGCCCGCTTTTTGAGTTTTCGGAAAAGCAATTACGTCACGAATAGAATTTGTTTTGAGTAGGAACATCATCAAACGATCAAAACCGAGCGCAATACCACCATGAGGCGGAGCTCCATAAGAAAGTGCTTTCATCAGAAAATCGAATTTGCTTTCAATTTCTTCATCAGTCAATTTCAGCAAACGGAAAACTTTGTTTTGAATATCCTCACGGTGAATACGAATACTGCCTCCGCCGATTTCCACACCGTTCAGCACAACGTCATAGGCACGAGATCTTATTTTTTCCGGTGAAGCTTCTCCATATTTTTCCAAATCATCTGTGTTAGGCATTGTGAATGGATGGTGGCTGGATGTATAACTTTTTTCGCTTTCACTGTACTCAAACAATGGAAAATCTGTGACCCAAACAAAACGATATTCGCTGTCGTTTATTAAACCCCGACGCCGGGCAATTTCCATGCGTAAATTCCCTAGTGCATCATAAACAATTTTCTTTTGATCTGCACAAAACAGTACCAGATCACCTTCATTTAAACCAACGCGTTCTTCGAGTGACAGTTTTTGCTCATCCGTAAAAAACTTCGCAATCGGTGATTGCCAACCGTCAGGATTAAGCTTAATCCAGGCCATACCTTTTGCTCCATAAATTTGCGCAAACTCAGTCAAATCATCCAGATCTTTTCGCGATAATTCTGCTCCGCCCGGGACACAAATCGCTTTAACAATTCCTCCCTTGTCTACAACCTGTTTAAACACACGCAGCTCACATTCTGCTGCTATATCCGAAATATCTTTGAGTTTCATTTCAAAACGAATATCCGGTGCGTCTGAACCGTAATTTTCCATTGCATGCTGATAAGTCATGTGAGGGAAAGGCGTTTCAACTTTCACTCCAATTGTCTGCTCAAACAATTGGACCATCAAACCTTCAGTTAATTCGAATATTTCTTCAGGTTCAGTAAAACTTAATTCCAAATCAATTTGAGTAAATTCTGGCTGACGGTTTCCGCGTAAATCTTCGTCACGAAAACACCGTGCAATCTGTATGTAACGGTCATACCCGCTGATCATCAGCAACTGTTTGAATAACTGAGGTGACTGCGGCAAAGCATAAAATAATCCGGGATTGACTCTCGAAGGCACAAGATAGTCGCGGGCACCTTCTGGAGTGGATTTGGTAAGAATAGGAGTTTCAATTTCAAAAAAGCGTTGACTCGTGTAATAATTACGAACAATCTGCATGGCCTTTGAACGCAACATCAAATTGTTCTGAAGTTTTGAATCCCGCAAATCAAGGAATCGATATGTCAGTCTTAATTTCTCATCAACATTTTCACGGTTTTCGAGGACATAAGGTGGTGTCAGAGACTGGTTAAGGATTTCCAGAATTTCTACTAAAACCTCAATCTGACCCGTAGGCAATTTCGGATTCACATTGCCTTCAATACGATGTGCAACCTTCCCTTTTACCGCTAAAACAAACTCCCCGCGTATGGTGTCGGCTAATACATGTGAGTCCTCACTGATTTCCATTTTGAAGACAATCTGTGTGATCCCTGTATAATCATACAAGTCAACAAATATTACTCCGCCATGATCGCGTCTAGTTTTACACCAGCCCATCAGCACAACATCACGGTCTACATCTTCTACTCTTAAATCACTGCAATAATGTGTTCTTTTCAGTTCCATTTTTTATTCATTATTTAAATTTTTTTTAAGCATAACCACCCAAAAACTGAGATTCGAGACTAACACAAATATCAATTAATCAACAGAAATTAATGTCATACTGAAAAATACTCTACCCCGAATAATTTAAAAATTCTTGGAGAATTTCGGAAGTTAGTGTAGTTAGTTTGAGGCTCCCGGATTAAGTCCGGAAAGTATTGGATATTCAGATGCCGCTGAGGGAGGAACTCAGCCTTGCTATTCACTGTTTTTCGAATAATTTCTTGAATCAGAAATAGTCTGAATCAGACCTGCATGCGCATAACTTCTTCGTAAGCACTGACCAGTTTGTTCCGTACTTGTAGCATGAGGCGCATAGATAGATCTGCTTTTTCCAGCGCCAACATTGTCCCGTGTATATCTTTATTTTCTGTAACTAAAAGTTCTACTTGTTTTGCTTCAGCATTCAAATGTTGCTGATTTACATCCTGCAGGAGTTTTTCAAAAGTCCTGCTTAAACCTCCACTCTCAAGGTTTTGATTTTGGCTTTCAATTCCAGTTGTTTTTCCTGCAATTGGGGGCGATACTGAAGGCAGATTTATCTTCATAAATTTTTTGAATTATAAAATAAGTTCTTTAACATTGAAAAAATCACACATGATGCTGTCTTATAAAATATTATGAACCCGTCATTTAAAGCGATCAATAAATCTTGGCTTAGTGCCAAATTAATTGCTCTAAAATTTATCCCTTTGGCAGAAATGACAAATTTATTATTCATAATATTTTGCAATCCCTCATAATCTAAGTATTAACTTCCAAGATCTGTGCTAAATGTTTCGACCTAAATCGAGCGCCGATTGTGCCATATTTTTTGAAGCATTGAATGCTGCAGTATTTGCTTCATAAGAACGAGATGCCTCCATAAGACTCACCATTTCTTCCATAACATTAACGTTGGGCATGGCAACATATCCTTCAGCATTTGCATCAGGATGTCCTGGTTCATAACGTAAAATCGGTGCTCTGTTGTCCTGTGAAATCCCCACCACTTTGACTTCAGTCGCAGTGTCAAGCGAGCGTTCCTGCGAACGTAGTTCTTCTTCAAAAGTACGGTCGTTGGAAACTGCAGCCAGAGTAACTATGCGACGACGATATGGACCTCCATCCGGCGTTCGGGTTGTATTAGCGTTGGCAATGTTTTCTGAAATAGTGTTGACCCGCTGCCGTTGAGCTGCCATTCCAGAAACACTAACATTCAGGGAAGATTCAAAACTCATTAACGTCCTTCTGTTATTGCGGTTTTCAACATACGGAACTGGTGAGTGAGCATCCGGATGCTGGCGTTGTACATCAATTGGTTTTCAGCCATTTTTGCCATTTCGCGATCCAGATCCACTGTGTTACCGTCAAAATCCGGAAAAGGAGAGGCGCTGTTTATACGCTGGGCTTCTACAAGTTTCAGTGGCGGCGTGTTCCGTCCGTCAAAATGTCTGGGATTTGTAGTTTTAAGCAAACCAGGTTCTTCAGCATGCAGTGCTTTTTCCAGGCTTTTTTGAAAGACCATATCCTCCGCTTTGTAGCCGGGAGTATCCTTGTTGGCTATATTAGAAGCCAGCAGATCCTGTCGCTGAGTACGGAAATCCAGCGTCTTCTGAACTAAAGTAAAAATATTATTATCAAACATTCCAGCCATAAAGAGCGCTTGTTGTGTTGTTAATTTTTCTAATTTATGTGATGAGGAGGATGCAATCTCAGGGCCACTTTCAGCAATCTTTGATTGTTCTTATGTAACTTGATCTGCTTGCATTTTTTCTTATTCAGCTTAAGATGGTAAATTAAAGAAACAAAAATTCCACCTTTTTCTGTTTCGCTTGAAATGATCAGTAATCAGGACTTTTTCAGCTTCATCAAATACGAGAAAAGATGATACAAAAAAAATCACATATTTGGGGTAATCACCTCAAGAAACAGCCTGATGGAAAGAATGTACTTTTTTGTGCAGGACGTGATGTCAAGGAATTACCAATGGCAGATGAAGTACTGCTGCCTTATGATATTTGGACCAACCGCGCACATTGCATCATGCTTGAGCGGCAAGGGCTGATTCCTAAAGAAAGTTTATCAAAAATCTTAACAGGTCTGAGACAACTTGAAAAACTTATAGAGACAGGTGAGTTTTCACTCGATCCGACCAAAGAAGATGTACACATCAATGTTGAAGCATTTATTACTGAAAAACAGGGGGCAGACGCCGGTGGAAGGATGCATATCGGACGTAGCCGAAATGATCAATCTAACTGTGATATGCGGCTATACTTACGCAGCGCCGGGTTAACCCTTTTTGATTCTGTAAAATTTCTGGCAGCATCTATACTGTCTCAGGCAGAAGAACATACAGAAAGTGTAATGCCCGGATTCACGCATTACCAGCCTGCAATGATCACCACTTGGGGGCACTGGCTCTGCTCTTATGTTCAGGGGCTTTGCAGAGACCTGGAGCGTATTTCATTTTCTATTTCGCAAATAAACCGCAATCCTCTGGGAGCCGCCGCAGCATTTGGAACGTCATGGCCGATTGACCGCAAACTCACCGCCGAATTACTTGCATTTGAGAAGGTTGATAGCAACACACTGGACTGCATTGTTTCTCGCTGGGAAAATGAATCTCAACTTGCACATACAGGTGCAATGCTGATGAATCACCTCAGCATTATTTCGCAAGATCTCATATTTTTAAGTCATCCATATACGGAATTCCTTCAGATTGACGAGAATTATGTAACCGGCTCTTCTATCATGCCACAAAAGAAAAATCCCGATTTTGCTGAAGTTATTAAATCAAAAGCGTCTCTTGCACACGGATTTTTATCTGGTTTACTGGGTGTTCAAAAAGGTGGTTTGAGTGGCTATAATCGTGACACCCAGGTTACAAAATATCTGGTCATGGATTTGATCCGGGAGTGTGAAGAGACGCCTTTAATTTTAAGAGGTGTCTTTGAAAGTTTAATCATCAATACTGCAAAAATGAATGAGAAATGTGAAACAGGTTTTTTGAATTCAGTAGATATTGCGGATCAATTAGCACGAAATATGGAATTACCGTTTCGCGAGTGTTATCATATGCTATCACGTGCGGTAATACTATCTGAACCGGAAACAAAAATAACTTCCTCAGCTTTGCAGAAAACTTTGATAGAGTTTGGACACCCAACTGAAATTGCGTTAGATCTTGAACAGTTAAATAATCCCCGAAAATTAGTTGAACAAAGACATCACCAGGGCAGTCCATCTCCGGCACAGACTTCACTGCAGATAGAAGAGCTTTCAAAACAATTAGAGTTGCTTTCCGCTCCTCTTGAAGATCTGCAAAAACATGTTCTTAATAAACACGAAGAATGCCAAAATTATGCAGTCTGAGAGCTTGCGAATTGGTGTAATCGGTTCTGGATCATGGGGTACAGCTGTGGCGAGACTACTTTTCAATAACGGCAGCATCGTTCAGCTATGGTGCTATGAGACAGAAACCAAACAAGATATTCTCACAAATCACCTCAATTCTTCTTTTTTACCCGACATTCGGCTTCCAGAATCACTTGGAGTCTCTAACGATTTGTCAGAAGTAGTCAGGAATTGTAGGATTCTCATAGTTTCTGTGCCTTCGCACTTCTCCAGAGATATTGCCAAAAAAATGCGTTCGGAAATTTCGGATGAACATATTCTGGTCATTCTCAGTAAAGGCATCGAACAACATTCACTGGCATTGATGAGTGAAATTTTTACAAATGAGCTAGACAATCTGCCAAAATTAGCAGTTCTTTCCGGCCCGACATTTGCTCGTGAAGTTGCATTGGATTTGCCTTCTGCGGGTGTATTGGCCTGTGCTGATGAAGAAACAGGTTCCATGCTTCAAAAAATTTTTCATACAGATCGTTTCCGTCTTTACCGTAGCACAGATCTCATCGGGGTACAGGTAGCAGGTGCAATTAAAAATGTAATCGCAATTGCATCCGGAATTACGGAAGGCATGAGTCTCGGACTAAATGCACGTGCAGCATTAATTTGTAGAGGGGTTGTGGAAATGACACGCCTCGGTACCGTGATGGGCGGGTCTGCAGAAACATTTATGGGTATGTCGGGAATAGGAGATTTGGTTTTGACTGCAACCGGAACACTTTCACGTAATCACAATCTTGGTGAAAAACTGGGACAGGGATTTTCTTTGGAAAAATGTATCCCGGCAGGCGGCGCTGTTGCAGAGGGTGTACGAAACTCAGTTTCCGTCCATGAACTGGCAGACCGTTATAATATTGAAATGCCTATCTGCAATGCTGTTTATCAAATTTTACATGAGGGAATATCCTGCTCTATAGCCTTAGATAAACTCCTAGAACGTGATCGTCCGAATGAAGAAATGACATTTTTTACAAATTTAAATAATAACCATTAGTTCGTTCTAATAACCAAAAATGACTAGTTTCTTTTCTAGAAAAAAATGGAACAGGGTTTTTCTTTATCTATTATTCATTTGCAGTACATTCAGCATTGCAGGCACTGATGCCTCAATCACAATGTTATTTTTGATCACGTTTCTCCACTGGCTTTGGGACCGTAGATTGTCTCAACTTAAAAATCCACTCCTTTGGGCAATTTTATTTTTCATGGCTTCTGCAGTATTTTCAGGTCTAGTGAACGCATATGAGACAGAACACCTGATGGCACTTCGCACCAATTGGCGTCTCCTGCTGCCTATACTGCTTGCGGTAATTCTGAATGATGTTGCTGAGGATCAGCTACTTTGGGTGTTCTTTGTATTTGTTATGTTGATCGCAATTTATGGCATAATCCAGTATTTCACAGGAGTTGATTGGTTAAGGCCGGATGATCAAAATTTTACCACACCTTATTTCTCAGGTACTTCATTAGAAAACTCTGTTTTCCATGGGAAAGGAAATTTCACACATCACTTGACCTATGGGGGGTTCTTACTACTCTGTTTCCCACTTTTGACCTCACTCATTTTTTGCAATGACTGGAATGCCTTCAGTCGCTTATCTGCGTTAGCAATTGCTATTTTAGTTTTACTAGCAATCGGCTCTTCATTGGGACGTAGCATTTGGTTGGGAACTGCAATGT
>Ga0208410_1001172_pt1 | contig 13794 bp, 18 predicted proteins | sample ETN02SmetaG_3_FD_185787 | JGI IMG/M metagenome (GOLD analysis project Ga0208410, IMG submission 185787) | Marine microbial and viral communities from oxygen minimum zone, Eastern Pacific Ocean - ETNP2014F10-02SV257 (SPAdes) (version 2) | ecosystem: Environmental > Aquatic > Marine > Oceanic ... | reverse complement strand
TAGCGTGATTTATAAGTGGTTTATTTTTGAATTTTCTTATTAACTTGTTTTCACCTTTTAATCTTTTAGATTGTCCAGCAGCTAAAAGAATTGCTCTAATCATTTATTGTAGGTAACAGATACTAACTGTGCAATAATAGATAAGGCTATTTCTGGCGCAGATTTTCCACCTAATTTAATTCCAATCGGACCGTATATTGAATTAATTTGTTCATCACTAAAACCTGCCTCTTTTAATCTTTCACATCTATTAGTATGTGTTTTTTTACTACCAAGAGCACCAATATAATAAAATTTTTTATTTAAAGCATGTTGTAGTGCTGGATCATCAATTTTTGGATCATGAGTTAGTGCTATTAAAGCTGTGTTAGAATTTGTTTCTATTTCTTTAAAAGCTTCATCAGGCCATTTGTTTATTATATTCATATCTGGAAATCTTTCTGCTGATGCAAAATAACCTCTAGGGTCAATAATAGATATTTCAAAATTTAAACTTTTTGCAAAATCAACTAAGTATTGAGCAATATGAACAGCTCCAACAACAATGATTTTTATCGGTCTTACATATGTTTCAACAAATATTTCTGTACCTTCTATTATTCCGTTTTTTTTTGAATTATAAAAATTTTTTATTTGATCTGAATATTTTTCTAAATTTTTGCCTAATTTTTTGCCTGTTTCATAAATCTCACTCTCACCAGTTTTAAGATTTGTAATAATTGCAAATTCATTTTTATTTTCTTTTTTTTTTATAATTTCTTTTAGTGTATTTATTTTCATTAACTTAATTGCTCTAAATAAACTGCAATTTCTCCTCCACATGCAAGTCCAACTTCCCAAGCACTTTCGTTGGAAACTTTAAATTCAATTTTTTTAAATGGTTTATTATCTTTTATAATACCAATGCATTCTCTAACAACTGCTGACTCAACACATCCACCAGAAACTGATCCTGAAAAATCTCCCTTTTCATTAACAATCATCCTGCTACCCACTTGACGGGGTGAAGAGCCCCATGTTTGGATAACAGTTGCTAAAACTACTTTTTGATTTGTATCAATCCAATCATTAGCTTCTTCTAGAATTTTTTCATCAAATGAATTTTTCATTTAACGAAATATAGATCTTACTTAACAAGCTTCAATAGCTTTTTTAGCGTATGTTGCAACAAGACTTGCTCTGTACTCCGCTGATGCGTGTATGTCTGTGTTCATTCCAGAACTACTAACCTTAACTCCATCTACGGCAGAAGCAGAAAAGTTTTTTGATAAAGCTTTTGATAAATTTTCATCTTTATAAACAGAAGATTTTGCTCCAGTTACTGCTACATTTACATTATTTTTATTTTTAGCAACATAAACACCAACTACAGCATACCTTGATGCTGGATTAGGATGTTTTTGATAATTTGATTTATCAGGTATTTGAAATTCAACAGTCTCAATTAATTCACCTTTTTTAAGTGCAGTTTCAAACATTCCAGTAAAAAATTTAGATGCTTCAATCTTTCTACTATTCGTATGTATCTTAGCATTTAAAGCAATACATGCAGATGGATAATCTGCAGCTGGATCATTGTTTGCAATTGATCCGCCTATTGTTCCTCTATTTCTAACAGCAGGATCACCAATACCTTCTGCTAAATCTGCAAGTGATGGAATTGCTTTTTTAACTTCTTTAGAATTAGCTACTTCAGCATGTTTAGTTGTGGCACCAATAGTAACTGATTTACCACTAACTTTAATACCAGATAATTTTTTAATACCTTTGATATCAATTATATCTTTATAAGAAGCTAAACCTAACTTCATAGAAGGAATTGTTGTCATACCTCCTGCTAAAAAAGCAGAGTTAGAAGATGATAACTTTGTTGCTTCTTTACTGTCTTTTGCTGAATGATAAGTAAAATTTTTCATATTTTCTCCTTAAGCTGCTTTAGAATTAGATTTTTTTGAATCTTTACAAGCCTTCCAAACTTTTTCTGCAGTTGCTGGCATTGAAACATCTGTTCCAATTGCATCTACTACAGCATTCATTACTGCTGGCGGTGCTGCAATTGCTCCTGCTTCTCCACATCCTTTAGCTCCTAATGGATTTGATGTTGCGGGTGTACATGTGTAATCAATTTTTAACTCTGGAAAATTATCTGCTCTAGGCATTGTGTAATCCATGTAAGATGCTGTAATAAGTTGTCCTGTCTCATCATAATGAGCATTTTCATATAACGCTTGGCCTACACCTTGTGCTACTCCGCCATGAACTTGTCCTTCAACAATCATAGGGTTCATTATTGTTCCAAAATCATCTACAGCAGTATATTTGTCTAATTTTGTATTTCCTGTTTCCGGATCAATTTCTACTTCGCAGATATGTGTTCCGGCTGGAAAAGAAAAGTTAATAGGATCATAAAATGCAGTTTCTTTAAGTCCTGGCTCATCACCTTCTGGTAGTGGAGATTTTATTTCACCATACTGACCAGGTAAATAACAAGCAAATGCAATCTCACCTATTGTTTTCTTTTTATTTGATTTTGCTACAACAAATTCTCCATCTTTAAAATCAACATCACTTTCACTTGCTTCTAACATTTTTGCTGCAACTCGTTTTCCTTTTGCAATAATTTTATCGCAAGCTTTATCTATAGCAGTTCCTCCTACAGCAAGTGATCTAGAACCATATGTTCCCATACCAAATGGTCCTTTATCTGTATCACCATGTACTACTTCAACATTTTCTAGTGGAACACCTAATTTATCTCCAACAATTTGAGCAAATACTGTGTCATGACCTTGTCCATGACTATGTGCTCCTGTAAAAACTGTGACATTTCCAGTTGGATTAAATCTTACCTCAGCTGACTCCCATAAACCAACACCAGCTCCCAAAGACATAACAGCAGCTGATGGTGCAATACCACAAGCTTCAATATATGTTGAAAAACCAATACCTCTTAGTTTTCCTTTTGATTGAGATTCAGATTTTCTTTTTTCAAAACCTTTATAATCAGCAAGTTCAAGTGCTTTATCTAAATGAGCATCATAATTACCTGAGTCAATATTATGCACTAAAGCTTGTTGATGTGGAAATTGTTTAATAAAATTTTTTCTTCTAAACTCAGCTTGATCCATTCCTAGTTCTGTTGCAGCTTTAGACATTAATCTTTCAATCATATAAGTTGCTTCTGGTCTTCCTGCACCACGATATGCATCTACTGGAGCTGTATTGGTATAAACAGCCTTTACATTACAGTACGCGGCTGGAATAGTGTATAATCCTAATACTAGTGGACCATATAAATAAGTAGGAGTAACTGTTGCAAAAAGAGATGCATATCCACCAAGATTTGCAATCGTATCTACTTTAAGTCCTGTAACTGTTCCATCTGATTTCACTGCTAATTCTGCATGAGTTACATGATCTCTTCCATGACAATCTGAAAGGAATGACTCTGTTCTTTGAGCAACCCATTTAACTGGTCTTTGAACTTTTTTTGCTGCCCAAGCTATAACAACATCTTCTGAATAAGGATAAATTTTTGAACCAAATCCACCACCAACATCTGGCGCAACAACTCTAAATTTATGTTCTGGAGCAACCGCGTTAAAAGCTGAAATAACTAATCTTGTAAGGTGAGGATTTTGATTTGCAGTATATAAAGTTATTTCTTCCGTTGATGAATTGTAGTCACCTATTGATGCTCTAGGTTCCATCGCATTTGGAATTAATCTGTTATTTCTTAAATCAATTTTAACAACTTTATCTGCATTATCAAAAGCTTCTTTGGTTTTTGCTCTATCTCCTAGTAGCCAATCATAACATAAATTTTTTGGTATATCTTTATGTATAGCTTCTGAATCCATTGCACTATCAGTATCTACAACAGCTTTTAAAACTTTATAATCAACTTTAACCATATCAGCTGCATCACGTGCTTCTTCTAAAGTTTCTGCAATCACTACTGCTATATGATCACCAACATAGTTTACAGTTTCGGTTGCTAAAGCAGGATGAGCAGGAACTTTCATGTCTGTTCCATCTTCACTTACTATTTTCCAACCAGCAATTAATCCTCCAATTTTATCATCAGCTAAATCTTTTCCTGTTAAAACTGCAACCACACCAGATGCTTTTAAAGCTTTTGAAGTGTCAACTTTTTTAATTTGTGCACGTGCATGAGGGGATCTTACAAAAACAGCATGAGTTTGGTGTGCCAAAGTTATATCTGCAGTATATCTTCCTTTGCCTGTTAAGAATTTTTTATCTTCTTTTCTCTCTACTCTTGATCCAACTAAACTTGCCATTTTTCTCCTTCCTCAAATTTATTACATTTTTGAAGCAGCTTCTTTTACTGCTTTAACTATATTATGGTAACCCGTACATCTACATATGTTACCTTCTAACCAATCTCTAATTTCTTTCTCTGATGGATTCTTTTTATTTTTCAAAAGATCAACAGCGCTCATAACCATTCCTGGAGTGCAAAATCCACATTGTAATCCATGCATTTTTTTAAATGCTTCTTGCATAGGGTGCATTTTCCCATTTGTTGCGAGCCCTTCTATTGTTGTCACTTTCGATCCATCAACATCAGTTGCTAAAGCCGTACAGCTTTTTATAGATTTTCCATCTACATGAACAACACAAGCTCCACACTGGCTGGTATCACATCCAACGTGTGTTCCTGTTAAATTTAAATGATCTCTTAATAATGATGATAAAAGTGTATTATCTGAAACTTCTTTACTTATAGATTTTCCATTAACTTCTAAAGATATTTTCTTCACACATCCCCCTTTAAAAAACTTTAAGATTTAAACATAATAAACCACCTGAGACAACCAGATAAAATATTGAATTCTAGTTTTACGCGATTCTTATAAAATTAAAAAAGCAATAATTCCTAATAAAATTGCTGTACTGATAGAATAAATCAAAACTTTATTACTATATTTTGTGTAAGTTTTTTTATTAGTAATATTTTCGCTTTTAGGTTTTGAATCTTTTTCACGTGGAATTTCTTTCGGTACAATTAGTTCTGAAAATTTACCAAAAAATATATCGGCCATTTTCTTTGCGGTCATGTCTATTAATCTTGAACCTACCTGTGCAATTTTTCCTCCTACATTTGCCTCTACTGAATAAGATAATTTTGTACCTTCATCACTATCTTCTAAAGTAACTTTTGCTGAGCCAGATGCAAAACCTACAGGCGAATTACCTGACCCTTCAATAACATAACTATTTGGCGCATTAATCTCTTTAAGTTCAATATCGCCAGTAAAACTGGCATTAAATGGACCTATTTTGTTGGTTGCAGTTGCAGTAAACTCTGTGTCAGAGTTTTTAGTAAACTCTTCACATCCTGGTATAGATTTTTTTAAAATTTCTGGGTCATTTAAAGCTTCCCATACTTTTTGTTTTTCAAGTTTTATTTGATAAGATCCTGAAAGTTTCATAATCGTATAAAGAATTAACACATAATTTTATGGATGATAATACAAAAAAAGAATTACAATCTGCTGCTTTTGATAGATTATTAAATCATTTAAGAGAAAGAAAAGATGTTCAAAATTTAGATTTAATGAATCTTGCTGGTTTTTGCAGAAACTGTTTATCTAAATGGTACAGGGAAGAAGCGGAAAAAAAAGGAATTGAAATTTCAGATCCTGATGCAAGAAAACATGTTTATGGAATGCCTTATTCTGAGTGGAAAGAAAAATATCAAAAATAAATATTTTTTCTTTTTAAATGATTAAATTGTTTCCATTAATATTTGTACTTCTTTGGTCCTCAGCTTTTATAACTACAAAACCTATTATCGACTATAGCGACCCTTTTGCAGCTCTGGCATTTAGATTTTCAATTGTAGCGTTTGGTTTTTTTTTATTTTCAATTTTTAAAAAACAAAAAATTTTAGTGCCAAAAAAAAATGCAATTGAATCGATCTTTAGTGGCATTTTATTTCATGGTTTTTATCTTGGAGGTGTTTTTTTTTCTATATCAAAAGGTCTCCCAACCGGAATTGCAGCGTTAATAGTGACTCTTAACCCAATTTTAACTAACGCTTTAGCAGGACCATTACTAAATGAAAAAGTTACATGGAAACAATGGGTTGGTGTCATACTTGGTTTTTTAGGTGCAGCAATAGTTTTGGGTTTTGATGTAGGAACAGAGCTACCCACAATTGGTATAATTGCAGTTTTTATATCTTTAATAGCTGTAACTAGTGCAACTTTATGGCAAAAAAAATTAAGTAATAACTTGTCATTACCAGTAAGCAATATGTATCAAGCTATTGGTGGGTTTATATTTCATCTTATTATAGTTTTGTTTTTAGCAAAACCTTATATAGATTTTACTTCTACTTTTATAATCGCGATGAGCCACCAGATTTTATTAGTTTCTTTCGGTGCTTTTACTATTTTAATGTATTTAATTAAACACAATTCAGCTAGCAAAACTGTAACTGTATTTTTTTTAATTCCAGCTACTTCTGCAGTAATTGCATGGATATTTTTAAATGAAACATTAAACACTTATGATATTTTAGGTTTTGCTATAGCTTCTGTAGGAGTGTTTATTGCTACAAGAGAAAATAAATAAAATTTTTATTTTTCTTTAAGTCTTGGAAGTAATTCAACAAAATTACATGGCTTATTATTAATATCAAGCTGATGTATTAAAATTTTATCCCATGCATCAGTAACACCACCGGATGAACCCGGTAAAGCAAATATATATTTACCATTAGAAAGAACTGCACATGCTCTTGATTGAATTGACGATGTTCCAACTGTTTCTAAGCTAACATACCTAAAAACTTCTCCAAATCCTGGTATGTGTTTATCTGCTATTTCATCTAATGCTTCAGGAGTAATATCTCTCCCTGTCAAACCAGTTCCACCAGTTGTAATAATTACATCTATATTTTTTTTCTTTGTCCATGCTTTTAAAATTTTTTTAATATCTTTTTTATTATCTTTACAAATTTTTCGATCAACCAAATTATGATTAGCTTCTTTAATTTTGTTAGTTAAAATTCCTCCGGATTTATCAGTTTTTATATTTCTAGTATCTGTTACAGTTAAAAGTGCTATATTTACCTTCATAAAATAAGTTAATCTCTAATATGATTATATTATCAATTTTATTTTTTGTAACAGCAATATTGTATTCAAGCGTTGGATTTGGAGGTGGTTCAACTTATTTAGCTCTTCTTTTGCTGTGGGATTTACCTTACTTTATTTTCCCTATAATAGCTCTATCTTGCAATATTATAGTCGTATCTGGAAATTGTTTTAACTACATAAGAGCAGGAAATCTAAATTTAAAATTATTAATACCCTATCTTATTGGATCCATACCATTAGCTTTTTTTGGAGGATCTTTATCTGTAGAAAAAGAATTTTTTGAAATATTACTATTTGTAGTTTTAACGATAGCCGGAATATTATTATTATTTAAGTTTAAATCCTATGATGATAAAGCAGAAACTTATAGGAAAATTCCAAAAATAATTTCAATTATAATTGGTGGAATTTTAGGATTTATTTCTGGAGTTGTGGGGATAGGTGGTGGTATTTTTTTAAGCCCAATCTTATTTTTGATTAAAGCAGGAAAACCAAAACATATAATAACAACAGCTTCAATATTTATACTAATAAATTCTATTTCAGGAATTATTGGACAAATAACTAAAGTTTCAGTTTTGGATGATATACAAAATTATTGGTTACTCTTATTAGTAGTTTTAATTGGCGGACAAATAGGTAATTTTTTGAATTTAAAAATTATTCCTACTCGTATTTTAGCTTTAATCACATCTACTCTTGTATTATTTGTTGCAGTCAGAATGGCTATTAAATTATTTTTATAAATTAAATTACTAAACTTAATTAATTTTTTTAAATGAAGATTTTCTTACAAAATAAATTCCTAAAACTACAGCAGCTACTGCAACAATTACTTTTGGTGTAATTATTTCGTTTAAAAAAATATAACCTAATATAATTCCAAATATTGGAATTAAATAAGCTACTTGAGCTTGAAAAACTAAACCATTATTTTTTAATATTCTAAATCTCATCAACCAAGCAAGACCAGTAGAAAATATTCCAAGATAAACTAATGAAATAGTTGAGTCTAAACGAGGATTTAAATTCCAAGGTTGTTCTGTGTAAGCTGTAATTGGTAATAAAAATATTGTCGCCCAAATTAATATCGAAGCTGTAACATTTTCATTTTTTTTATTACTAACTTTTAGTGTTAATAGACCCCCTATTACATAAAAAGTTGATCCCCCTAAAATTAATAAAGCTGAAGTAATATTATTTTCGTTAATTAAAATATTATCTGAAAATAAAAAAACTATTCCTGAAAATCCAATCATTACACCTAAAACTTTTACAAAATTTATTTTTTCATTAGTGGTAAAAAAATGAGCTAGAACTGTTGCGCTTAACGGTGTGCTTGCCATTAAAATGGCAGCAAGATTGCTTTGCACTTTTTGGACTCCATATGCTATTAAAAAAAATGGTATAACAAGATTTATAATGCCGATAGATGCAAACCAATACCAATCTTTTGAAAATGCTTCTATTTTAATTTTTTTAAAAAAACAAAGTCCGACAACAGGAATTGCGCCTAATAATATTCTAAGAAATGCAATTGTTACTGGTCCGTATGAATATGTTGCAATTTTAATATTAAAAAAAGCAGAAGCCCAAATAAGAGCAAGTACCACAAGAAAAATATAATCAGTTAAGGAAGGTTGTTTCATTCAGAAATATCCGAAATTACACCCATAGTTATTTCTTTTAAATTTTTAAAATCAATTTTAAAAACCACATTAGGGTGTCCTGCTGCTGCAAAAATATCTTTAAATCTATTTAATTGATCATCAATCATAATCTCTAAATTATTAGTAAGTCCTACAGGTGAAACTCCTCCTATAGTAAAACCAGTTTTTTTTTTAACGTCTTCTGCATTAGCCATACAAACATCTTTTTTTCCAGTTAATTTTTTAACTTTATTTAAAGAACATTTTTTATCTCCTGATACCAAGCACAAAATAAATTCATCATCGGCTCTTAAAAGAAGACTCTTTACTATAGCTCCCACTTCACATCTTAAAGCTGTTGCTGCATCTTTTGCTGTTCTTGCTGATTGTTCTAAAACCTGAACTTTTAAAGAATCATCAAAACTGCTCAATGATTGTTGAACTCTTTTAACAGCTTCTTTTTCTAATAAGTTATCCATTCAACCATTAATTGTTTGATTAATATTGATAACTAGCATTTAAATCTATGCACAAATTGCATAGGAGATATCAATATAATAAGCGATATTAATACAATTTTTTTTGGTATTAAACCATAACTTACAGTAAGGAAATTTATGAGTGCAAATAGTGTTTTAAAATTAATGAAAGATAAAGAAATTGAGTATGTAGATTTAAGATTTACAGACCCAAGAGGAAAGCTACAACATTTAACAATGGACTCTACTATTGTTGATGAAGATATGTTGAATGATGGCGTATTTTTTGATGGTTCTTCTATAGCTGGTTGGAAAGCTATTAATGAGTCAGATATGATTTTAAAACCTGATCTAAATAGAAAAATTGTAGATCCTTTTACTACTCATAATACATTAGTTTTATTCTGTGATATTTTAGATGCTGTTAAAAAAAATCCTTACGAAAGAGATCCTAGAGGAATTGCAAAAAAAGCTGAGGCATATTTAAAATCAACTGGTATTGGTGATAAAGCTTATTTTGGTCCTGAACCAGAGTTCTTTGTTTTTGACGATGTAAGAATTAAAAATGACATGAATGAAACTAGTTTTAAAATTGATAGTGCTGAAGGACCTTATAATTCAGGTAGAAAATATGAAAATGGAAATATGGGTCATAGACCTGGAATAAAAGGTGGTTATTTTCCCGTACCACCAGTAGACAGCGCTCAAGATATGCGAGGTGAATATTTGAAAGGTTTGAGAGACGTTGGTATTAAAGTTGAAAAACATCATCATGAAGTAGCTCCAAGCCAACATGAACTTGGCATGTACTTTGGTACTCTTGTAGATCAAGCTGATAACGTTCAACTATACAAATATGTTGTACAGATGGTTTCTCATTCATTTGGAAAAACAGCAACATTTATGCCAAAACCTGTTAAAGGAGATAATGGATCTGGAATGCATACACATCAATCCATATGGAAAGGTAAAACTCCAGTTTTCTCAGGCGATAAATATGCAGGGCTATCTCAAACAGCTCTTTACTATATTGGTGGAATATTAAAACACGCAAAAGCTATAAATGCTTTTTCAAATGCAACTACAAACAGTTATAAAAGATTAATCCCTGGTTTTGAAGCTCCTGTACTATTAGCTTATTCAGCTAGAAACAGATCTGCATCTTGTCGAATTCCAATTACATTAAGTAAAAATGGTGCAAGATGTGAAATAAGATTTCCTGATGCTTCTGGTAATCCTTATCTAACATTTGCAGCAATGTTAATGGCTGGTCTAGATGGAGTTAAAAATAAAATAGATCCGGGTAAATCACTTGATAAAGACTTGTATGCTTTATCAGAAAATGAAATAAAAAATATTCCTACAGTTTGCGGTTCATTAAGAGAAGCTATGGAAAGTTTAGATACAGATAGAAAATTTTTAAAACAAGGCGGAGTATTTACTGATGATCAAATTGATGCCTACATTGCATTAAAGTTTGAAGAAATACATAACTATGAACATACTCCTCATCCGATAGAATTTGATATGTATTATAGTTGCTAGTAGTTATTTTTTATTTTTTATAATTTTATTATCTGCTAGTTTATCTTTATTAGGACCTTCTTTAATTGTATACTCTAATGTTCCATGCGCGCCAGCTTCTACAGCTTTACGCTGTGTCCTAAAAAGAGCTTTCTCTTTTTCTTTTTCAGCTAATTTATTTGAATGATTTTGCAAATGTTTAGTGTCTCTCATAAAAGCAATATACTATAGATATGCATTAAACGCAATGCTGGTATGCATTAAACTTATACTAGATTTTAAAAGACTCTCCACACCCACAACGCTCTGTTTCATTGGGGTTTTTAAATACAAATGATGATGAAAATTCCTCTTCTTTATAATCCATTTCTGTACCTAGCAAGTACATTACAGCACCAGGATCAACAAAAACTTTTACACCTTTATCTTCAATTAATTCATCGTTTGAGTTTTTATCTTTTGCATATTCCATTACATAAGACATTCCTGCGCAGCCACCACTTTTAACTCCAATCCTTACACCAGAAGAGTTTTGATCTTTTGATAAGATTTCTTTAATTCGCTTTGCAGCCTTATCACTTAAAGTAATTACTTGTTTCATAAATTTAATTCTAATTTTGCAGCCTCAGACATCATGGATTTATCCCATGGTGGATCCCAAACCAATTCAAGATCTACATCATTAACTTCTTTAACTTCCATAATACTATCTTTAACTTCTTTTGGCAAACTTTCAGCAACTGGACAATTTGGTGTTGTTAATGTCATCTTTACCTTAACATTATTATCTTTTTCAACTTTTATTTCATAAATTAGGCCAAGTTCATAGATATTAACTGGAATCTCTGGATCATAAATTTTTTTAATTTCTTTAATTATTTTTTCTTTTAAATCCATACTTAGTCAAATTTTTCTGTGTTAATTTCCTCTTGTGAATTTGTTATTGCTGATGTTAATGTATGCCAAGCTAAAGTTGCACATTTTACTCTCATTGGATATTGTTTCACACCAGAAAGTGACATGAGTTTAGTTTTTTCATCCTCACTTAAACTTTTTGTAACAAGTTCTGGTTTTTCTTTAATCATATCTAAAAAATCTTTTATAAGATCTCTTGCTTCTTTTTCTTCTTTATCTTTTACAAGATCTGTCATTAGTGAAGCTGATGCCATTGATATTGCACATCCGCTTCCTTCAAAAGATATATCTTCTATTTTTTTATTTTCGTTTAATTTTAAAAAAACATGAACTTTATCTCCACATAAAGGATTGTATCCTTTGGCATCTTTATTGAAATTTTCTGTTTTTCTTAAATTTCTAGGATTTTTACCATGATCGAGAATGATCTCTTGATATAGTTCTTTTAAGTTCATTTTGTATTAAAAATCTTTTTACAGTTATTAAGAGCATTGTTTAATTTATCTAAATCATCTTTCGTATTATAAACACCTAAAGATGCTCGTGCAGAAGCAGGTATATTTAATTTATCATGCAATATTTGACAACAATGATGTCCAGCCCTAATAGCAACTCCATCTTCATCAAGAACTGTTGCAATATCATGTGGGTGAATGCCATCGAGAGTAAATGATAATACGCTACCTTTATTTTTAGGGTTACCAATAAGTTTTACAGAATTATTTTTTCTTAAAATTTCTTGTCCATAATTTATTAATTCACTCTCATGCTTCATAATATTTTCTATACCAATCTTATTTAAAAATTTAATAGATTCATTAAATGCAATTACTTGCGCAGTTTGCATTGTTCCTGCTTCATACTTATTTGGTAAATCGCCATAAGTTATACCTTCTTTTTTTACTTCTCCAATCATTCCCCCGCCACCTTGATATGGTGGTAATTCTTCAAGCCATTTTTTCTTTGCATATAGAATACCTAAACCTGTTGGTCCATACATCTTGTGACAAGAAATAGCGTAAAAGTCACAGTCTAAATCTTGCATGTCCAATTTCAAATGTGGTGCTCCTTGACATCCATCTACAAGGACAGGAATATTTTTTGAGTGGGCTAACTGTGTTATTTCTTTGATTGGTAAAATAGCCCCAGTTACATTTGATAAATGTGTAATAGCTATCATTTTAGTTTTAGAATTGATTTTTTTTTCTATACTTTCAAGTGTAACTTCACCATCATCATTTACATCGGCAAATTCTATTTTCACTCCCTTTGACTTTCTCAAATAATGCCATGGCACATAATTTGAATGATGCTCTAATTCAGTTAATAATACTTCATCTCCTGATTTTAGATATTTTTGACCATATGTACTTGCAACTAAATTAATTGCTTCAGTTGCTCCTTTTGTAAAAACAATCTCATTTTTATCTTTAGCATTTATAAATTTTTGAACTGAGACTCTAGTATTTTCGTACATATTTGTAGCAGCAACAGCTAAATAGTGAATGCTTCTACCTACATTTGAGAATTCTTTTGAATAAAAATCATAAATTCTATCGATAACTACTTGGGGTTTTTGTGAAGAATTAGCACTGTCCAAATACACAAGATCATTATTATGGACTTTGTTATTAAATATTGGAAATTCTTTTTTAATATTATCTATATTCACTCGATAATTCCCATAATTTCTTTAATTAATTTTTTAATTTCTAAGTCTGTAATTTTTTCAACTGCATCCAATATAAAGCCATTTATTAAAAGTTTTTCTGCATCATTACGTTTTATTCCTCTAGACATTAAATAAAATATTGAATTTTCATCTAAACATCCCGAAGTGGATCCATGCGAACATTTAACATCATCAGCATAAATTTCTAATTCAGGTTTTGAATCAAATTCTGCGTTTTCATTCAGCAGGATAGCTTTACTCAATTGATAACCATTTGTTTTTTGAGCTTTTGAATCGACAAAAATTTTGCCTTGATAAATTCCTTTTGAATTTTCATTGAGAATAGATTTAATTAATTGATAACTTTTTGTATTTTCTGCCAAGTGGTTAACATTTGTTTTGATTTCATGTTGTTGATTACTTTT
>Ga0208410_1001171_pt1 | contig 13796 bp, 12 predicted proteins | sample ETN02SmetaG_3_FD_185787 | JGI IMG/M metagenome (GOLD analysis project Ga0208410, IMG submission 185787) | Marine microbial and viral communities from oxygen minimum zone, Eastern Pacific Ocean - ETNP2014F10-02SV257 (SPAdes) (version 2) | ecosystem: Environmental > Aquatic > Marine > Oceanic ... | reverse complement strand
GGGCGATGGCGCCGCGGGCGTTTCGGGCGCGTCCGAGTCCCCCGTTCTTGAGTCATACACGGTCATTGAGTCATACGCGGTCGTCGTGGGGTGCTGCGCGCGCGCGCGCGGTGGGTGCGCGTGGTGGGCGCGAGCGGGTCTCGAGCGCGCGAGACGGGCGTGCGTGAGAGAGACGCGCGCGTGTGGGGTGGGAGATCGTGCGTGCGTGCGTGCGTGCGTGCGTGCGTGCGTGAAGTCGTGCGGTCGTTCGTTCATTGATTCATTCAATCGGATTCGCGCGCGCGCGCGCGCACCACCCTCGAGCGATTTGGGAGATTTGATTGATCGATTGATCGCGCGTGGATCGTCGGTGCGCGTTCATACGTCGATTCACTCGCGCCGTGATCGTGCGTTCATTCGGATTCGTGAGGGTGATCGAACGCGACGACGCGTCGAGAGGAGGAGGGAGAAGATTTGATTGATTGATTTGATTGCGCGCGAAATTGGAGGAGGATGATCAAGGCGTTCATCGTGGTGAATAACCACGCCATGGTGCGGTTGTGTAGATTTTATGAACAGCTCGGGGTGGATAAACAGACGGAATTGTGTCAGACGGTGTATAAATTGGTGAGCGCGAGACCCGATCACCTGTGCTCGTTCGTCGACGACGAAAAGACGTTCGGGCCGGATACCAAGCTCGTGTACAGACACTTCGCCACGCTCTACTTTTGCATCCTGAGCGATCGAAGCGAGAGCGAATTGGCCATGTTAGATCTCATCCAGGTGTACGTCGAAACCCTCGATCGAGTGTTTGAAAACGTCTGCGAACTCGATCTCATCTTCAACTCTCCAAAGGCGTACACGGTGCTCGACGAGACAATCGTCGGCGGGTTGGTGTTGGAGATCAACACGAGCAAGATTCTCAACGTGTACGATCAATTGATGAAGTTGGAAAAAATGCACTCGTCCCTCATGGACAAGATCGCCATCTCGTAGCGCGTCGCGCCGACTTCCAACACACAGTCAGTCACCACCCGCGCCCTTGTAACTCTAGACGACAGACACGCGACGACAGACGCGCGACGACGCCCGTCTCGCCTCGCGTCGGCGCGCCCTCCTCGCGACTCCTGATTCACCAAAATTCCCAATACACTTCCCATCGACATTCCAATCAAAAACATAAAAATTCCCCCCCACGAACGACACGACTGGACTGTGTCGCTGACTGTTTCCCCACACGAGTGAGAGGACGCCCTCGTCGAGCTCCACCTCGACGATGGACGATCGCGTCCCGTCGGCACATCGCGCCGAGGGCTGCGCGCGCGTCCTCGGGTCATGTGCGCGCTGTGTGGACTCGCGAGGAACGCGCTTCGACGAGGGGCGACGTCCACCGGACGCGATGGAGTGATGCGTGACGTCGCGCGATCGTTCGCCGCCGATGCGTCGTCGGCGTCGTCGTCCGCCGACGCGAGCGCGGTGACGGGGGCGGTGGTGGATCGCGCGCGCGCGAGGGGCGACCGCGCGCGAGAGTTGGCGGAGAAACGGGCGCCGACGGATCTGGCGGGGGTACTGGACGCGAGCGCGAGGACGCTGGTGTTGACGGAACTCTTGCGAGGGATGTCGCTGACGCTCAAGTACTTTTTCGATAAAAAGGTGACGATCAATTACCCATTCGAAAAGGGGCCGCTGTCGCCGAGGTTTCGAGGCGAACACGCGTTGCGACGGTATCCGACTGGTGAGGAGCGGTGCATCGCGTGTAAGCTGTGCGAAGCGATTTGCCCGGCGCAAGCGATCACGATCGAAGCGGAGGAGAGAGAGGATGGAAGCCGAAGAACGACGAGATACGACATAGACATGACCAAGTGCATCTATTGCGGGTTTTGTCAAGAGGCGTGCCCGGTGGACGCAATCGTGGAAGGGCCGAACTTTGAATACGCCACGTATTCGCACGAAGAATTATTGTACGACAAGGAAAAGTTACTCTCCAACGGTGATCGATGGGAAAAGGAGATCGCGAGAAACCTGCAGTCGGAAGCCATGTACCGTTAGAACGCCGACCGGATTGTTTTGACCTGTTTTACTTTGTAGTTGAGAACGAAATATTCGCATTCACATATGGAAATCACGCTATGATGAGACTACTTGTGTTTCTTCCTTTCTCGTCGTATCAGTTGCGACCGCCTCGACCGACCGAACGACCGCCTCGACCGCCGGCGCCGCCGCCTCGGCCGCCCCGACCAGCCGCCGCCGCGCGCTGGGCGGCGTGAGACGCGCTCACCGCATCAAAACCGAACGTCATGGCGTCCATACGACGTTGCTCGTGGAAACGCGGCTTTCCGCTCGCTTTGTCCGTCGCTTCGCTGCTCATGGTGTCGAAGAAGTCATCCTTCACATACACCGGTTTCGCCTGCACCTCCGTGCTGAGCTTCTTCGCCTCAGCGGACTGCGCCAACTTCTCCTTGTTGAACCTTTGCAACATCTTCGCAAAGTTGAACTCTTCCTTCGGGACCACAGGAGCGGCACCGCGTCCACCACGTCCACCGCGACCGCCCGTGCGCGGTGGCGGGACGCCGCGTCCGCTGCTCGTTTGCGCGCGAACTGTCGTCTTGGGCGCAGCCTTCATGCGAGCCAGCTCGTCGGGAGCCATGGCGTTGAGAGCGGCAGCCGCAAAAGACGTCGGCTTGGGCTTCGGTTTGGGGGCTTTAACCGTCTCGGCAGGTCTGGCGACGCCACCTGGCGGCGGCGCGGCGTTACGAGCAGCCGGAAGGATGACGCCTTCTGACGCCGGAGGGTTCGGGTTGCCCCACGCCGACTTCGGAGCAGGGGCCGGAGCCGGAGCCGGGGGCTTCGGAGCCGGGGGCTGTTGAGCACGGGGATCTTGACCGGGGGGGGATTGGGGTTGAGCCGGGGGGTGCATGGGCATCTGTTGTTGCTGCGGCGGAGGTTGCCCCCACGCCGGCGGCGCCATGCCGTATTGCTGTGGCGGCATCCCGTACGATTGCTGCTGCGGCGGATATCCCACGTAACCTTGCTGAGGCGCACCCATGTAACCACTGTACCCGTACTGTTGCGGTTGCATGTACTGCGGTTGCATGTACTGCGGTTGCATGTACTGTTGCTGTTGCTGCACTCCGCTCGGAGCGGCGCTCTCGTGAAGCTGCAAGTCTTTGATGTCGTCGCCTCTGAATGTGATGTAATCGTACACCTCGACGCTCGCCGGAATCTGAACACCGTTCGTTCGTCTACCTTCCGTACCGAACGATCTCACTGCGCGCGCGATACAAAACATCATGCACACACCGTCAGTCTTTGCCCTCGCCCTCGCGATCTCGCGCCGCGATCAAGATCCCGCGTCTTCGTCAACCCTCTCGTCCTCTTCCTCCTCGCTCTCCGTCGCGTCAACGCTCGAGACGCACCATCCTTGAGCGTCAGCGTGCTCTCCACCGGATCGATGCTATCCAAGATCCCCTCGTAGCGTATGTCCGCCTGGGACACGAGGTGAATGGTAGAACCTATGTAGGATGCGTCAGCCATGGCGTCTGCGCGCGGATCGTTTTCGACCGCGTGTGCGACGGTGTCGGTGGGTGCTCGCGCGCGTCGGCCGCGTGTGCGCGGGAGGGGGGGTGTACGAGCGCGCGAACGGCGAGCGACGTGCGCGGGCGACGAGCGCGCGACTTTGACGGCACCGGTGAGGCGTCGGAAGGAGAAAGAAGGAGCCGAACGTGGCGCGACTGGACCGAGGACGGGAGGCTGGAGTGAATTTTTTTGAGACTGTTTACCCATACGGCGTTTTGTGTTTCCATGAACCGACGAGACGCGGAAGCGCGGCGAGGGGAGAGACCGGGAGCGAAGGAGAGCGGTGAGAGACGATGGGAGCGGTGCGGGAGCGCGCGGTTGATTTTTTTATCATTGTAAACCCGCGGTGAACACGGCTGAAAGGATGACGGGGAGAGGTGGGAAGAGGTCTCCGACGAGAACCCACACGTTCCAGGCGCTGTGCACGAGCGCGGGGGCGAGGAGGTTTCTGGAGCGCACAAAGACGACGCACATGAGACATCCGAGGAAGGTGAGGGGGAGAAATTGCTCGAGGGAGAAGTGGGCGACGGCGAAGAGGGTGGAGGAGATGAGCATCGCCGCTCTGGCGTTGATGAAGGAGGAGAGGGAGGCGAATAAGAAGCCGCGGAAGATGGCCTCTTCCCACACTGGAGCGGCGAAGGAGGCCAAGAGGACGTAGAAGAACTTGGAAACGAGGTCATTGGAGCGCATGCTTTGCTCCCACGCCGTCGTCACAGTGTCGTCGTACGCCAAGAGGCCGGCACCCTCGAGTAATGTCGTGCTAAATCCGTGAAGCCAGACGACGAATGGAAACGTCAAGCACGCCACCGCCACGTCTCGGACGCATTTCTTATCGTTCAACCACTTCACCGGAAACCAATTGAGATCGAGCGGACGGAACGGACGAAGCGACTGGCGCAATACGAACACCGTCATGAACATTTGGACAAAGTCCAGGCACAGACTGTACGTCGCCAACCCGCGCTCGGTGAAACTCAATGTATCGAAACCGAGCACACCAGCCGCATAGGGGAACACCGCGTTACCTATGACGCAAAACGCACAAAACCAGAGCAGCATCACCTGTATCATAACTTTAACGCTCCAAGGCGCGTTCCAAATCTTACTCCCATCCGTCGGTAACTTTAAAAATCTATCAAACCACGGCTGCGTGGCCGTCGCCGTTTCCGTTCCAGTCTCATCAATCGTCTCCCCTCTCCCGTCGACGCTCGCTTCCTCCGCCTTGGTGCGGACCAAATGCCTCGAAGACAGTTCTGCCAACCTTTGGGTCTCCGTTAGCGGAGAGATCGAACGCGACGGACGCTCCCTCACTCCACATTCGACGAGACCGATTCTCCTTTCGGCTCCCGAGCGAATTACTCTCGAAACGGACGGCAACCCTCGCCCGACCGGACGCACGTGCGGGACGACCAGCGACATGCGAATATTAACCACCCTTGTTCATTACGCGCCCTCCGTTCTCTTCGACGTCGATCGACGCGGAGTGTCGTCCGAGCTCGAGAGAGAGGCAACGCGTTGGGCGGGCGAGGCGCTGGCGGGCGAGACGCGTGGGTCGTTACAATCATCTGAAGATGCGGGTTTCTTTCACGGTGACATTGGGGTAACCACGCCACACTTTGGATATGTCGGGATGCCATCCTATCGAGTTACGTTTGAGGGCGGGATGGATGTACATTTCGGCGTCGAACTCAACTCGAGGCGCCGTCGAGGCTTGCGGAAGCGGGACGACCCACTGAAGTTCGCGAGCGATGGCTCGAAATCTGTGACTGGCTCTGTTGAGCACCGGAAGTACGGTTATCCATAGGATGAGCGCTCCCGCGTACGCTTGCTTGGACAGCAAGACGAAACTCAGGAAGCTCTGAGCGATCATCAGAGAGTAAATTGTCAGGTTGCAAAACGTCACCCACATCGTTCCGCCCGCTTCGTATGATCTTTCGTACACGTAGAGAACGTGATACCGCCAGATGACAAAGTTGAACACAAAGAATACCGCACAGAGTAGTGTTATCAACGGAGCCACCGTTGCAAACACGAGGCCTATCATCATCACCATGGTGAAAACTCCGACCTCTCGACCGAGACGTACCGATCTCGGACTGTATTTAATCGTTCTGTCTCTCGGCGTGACGCCACATCTGAGACAACAGAGCCATTTATTAACAATCATGCACAACACACCTGGGTGTGGGAATATGAGACGCTGAGTGGGGAGATAGACTCCCCGAAACACAATCCAGAGAAGAAAGAAGTTACTCGTCAGTGGGAGCGACGTGCCAAGGAGGGTGAGCATCGCGTCTGGGCCTTTCGTATTGAGCGCGTTCAAGTAGCGCTGGATCGCGTAACCGGAGACAGTTCCGAAGAAGACGTTCAGAAATGCCCACAGAAAGTAATATTCGGCGAAAGATTCATCCGTTTTGCTCAAACTCGAATACTTACTCTGCGCTTGAACGAGATACATCATGCCGAAGGATACGACGAACGTTTCCCATAGCGTGAGAAGAATAGGCGGCAAGATACCTTGAACGAGTATACGCAGAAAGCGCGCGGCATCACTTGAGCAATACCAGCTCAGCGCTTCATTTTGTTTTGCCCCGAACTGATTCGCGACACACAGTGAGGACATGACCCCAGTGAACATGCCAGTAGGAATGAGTATCACTGCGAGAATCAGCGGAAACATCAGCAAAGATCGGAGTTCTCTTTGGCGTTTTCGAAGTAATATCGACTGCCAGTTCAAGTTGTCAGGACCAGGGGCTGGTTCGACGTTGAACAGATCATGACGGCGAGATGTTATGCGACATTGGGCGGCGCACGCCGCAGCGTACTGACTCTTGAAGGCGACTATGCAACTCGGACCGGGCTCGGCTCGCAAGATTTTAGCGCGCTCTTGGACAATCAAATGCTCAATGCTTGCGACTTGCTCCCTGAACTCCGTGACCTCATCTCGAGTTCTCATCGACCGCCTCCTTCGTCGCCTTCTCGATTGTTGGATTTCACACTTTTCAATCTCATTGACGAGTTTGTCGCGTTCGGTGAGCAAGTCGTCGACGGTCCTGTGATCGCGGAGAGGTATGAGCATGAAAAAGTCTTCTGGGAAGAGACCAGTGAAAAACTTTTCGACGGCTCTCATATCTTCGTACTGATCTCCGCCTTCTTCTCCGATATCGGTCATCAGAACGCAATAGTTTTGTACCAACACGCTGACGGCAACTCCGTGCGATTGACCGTTCTCGTCGATCTCGTCCGCGATGGCACAGACGTATCTTCGGTCGTCGATTGACGGAACGGGGTTCATCGGCCGATCGATGGTGTTGCTTTCATGATATTGCGCCTCTAAGTCCGCAGGTGGTCGTACAGATAGTGTTTCGCTCGATCCGAATTGGTCTTCGCCGCGCGAGGACGGCCTCTCATCATTTTCCCACGCCTCTGCCGCAATATCCAGTCCCTCCCACCATTTGTGCGTGATGGCGATGTCATCCACTCCGAGCGTGGAAGGTCGCGTTTCGACTTCATCAGAGTCACTCACTGCCGTCACGGATATCTCTGACAACGACGAGTTTGAATCCACCGGAAATATCGGCGATGTCGGAGCGGGTCTTCGCAAGGGAGGAGTTCCACAAGGTACCGGTCCCATGTGTGAGTGGTAACCTCTGGTAGCGGAGACGGCACTGTCCGCCACCATGGAACTTCTGGGGAAACGTTTCAGCTTTTGCTCGGTGGATTTCAATCCGTGATGATTGGTCGATCGATTGGGTCCCAGTAAAAGTTCGAGCAACATCGGCCACTCGACGTTTTCGACGCTCGTCGGCGGAGTCTCCTCCGTCTGCTCACCTCTAGACTCCGATACTAACGGGGTGTACTTCGTGCGACCGATCGACTTTGAGCGCTGTCCTCCTTTTCGAAAGGTTCCTATCGTGCTATGCCTCCTCTTCGGTACTTTCCCCTCGGATCGAGTCCCGCTCGCATCTTCTTGCGCTTGCGGCGATGCGGCTTGCGCTGTGTTCCATTCTTCGTTCATTTCCGTCGTAAACTCTCGATTCGTGTCGATTCCTTGTTGGAGTAATTTCTGGAGCACAGTCTGCGGAATGTGCACCGCCCGCCACGGGTTTGACTCTCCGGTCGTCGTTCCGTACACTTGCCGCAAAAATTCATACGATCGATAGTGCCGATTCAGCAGCCACAGCGCGTACACGGTGAACACCCAGCACATCACCACGTGCATCCACATCAACGGACTCTTCGGTTCAATGTTCGCGATGGTCATCTTCATCAACATGTGCCCCTCGCTTCTCCCCCGCGACTCGTCCCCCGCTCTCACCGTCGTCGTGTAAAACGTCTGCGACATGTGCGCCGGCGCGAGCGCGAGCACGCCCGCCAACGCCAACGGCGCGAATAACTGCGTCCCAAACTGTGAAATCCTCAAAAACACCAATGCATCCAATCCCGCCGTCTCCACCAATTCACTATCGCTCACCGCGAGCACGTGCACGATCCATCCGAACACTTCTCCGCACTTTTCCCTCGCCCCGCCGACGCCTCGCGCGCGTCTCTCTCTCGGAGCGCACCCAGACATCTTGAGCGTTCGCAGGTGACACCTCCCCGTGTATATCGGCACGTGCGCGCGCACGCACCCGAACGCAGTGAGCACGACCAACGCCACGCCCACGTACGCGGCGAACGCGCTCAGGACTTCCCCGTCCGCGACGTCCGTGTTCACGCACGCCACGTTGTGCGCATCGCACGACGACATGACGTCGCGCGATTCGCACCACCGCGCGCGCGTTCCGACCGCGACGAACGAACGATCGACCGCGACGAACCCCAAAAAAAATAATATCCTCGTCCGTCCGCGCGCACGGCTCCGCGAACGCGCGCTCGACGACGCGCGCGCGTCTCTGTCTCGCTCGGAAAGTCAACCGTCAACGCGCGGCTGGGGCGTGAGGGACTCCATCGAGTCACGACCCCTCGATCTCGGTGTGTACGCTGTCGTATGTACGCGTCTGGAATATATCTCCTCGCGTCGTACTTTACGATTCACGAACCCATCGATCGAGCATCCAGTCCATCGAGCATCCAGTCCATCACCGCCCGGGATGACCGACCGACCGCTCGACCGATTCGACCGACTCGACCGCGTCGCCGTTGGCCCGCGTCCGCGGAAGACGTCCGCGCGCCGCGCGCTCGCGATCATGCGGCGCGCGCTCGCCATCGTCTCCGTCGACGACGACGACCTCGTCGGTCGTCGCGGACGCGCGCTCCTGGGGGCGTACCTCAACTCGGACCCGGACAATCAAGTGTACGTCTTCATGTTTGCCTTTTCCGTGTTGCTCTTCTCGGTGCCGCCGCTGTTGAAGCTCAAGAGCGTGCTGTACCCGCCCGAGGTGGAGCCGGAGGCGTGGGATTACGAACAAGAGATCGCCGATCTCGCGCCGAATCGTCGTACGGTGTGAGCGCGCGCGAGAGACGGGCGAGCGGAGGGTGACGAGGCGCGGTTCGGCGCCGCGCGCGCAGCGGGCGCCGCGCGCCGCCGAGGCGCGCGCCGACGACGAGAGACGACGACGACGGGGACCGCATCGCGTCGTCATCGTGTAACAGTATTATACACACGCGTACATAGCATCGCGCGACACCTCACCGCGCGACACGCGGTCCCACGAACGCGCGCACGACGCGTTACGAGTCAGTCTCTCAGACTCAGACTGGACACCGAGTGCGCGCGCGCGCCCCGCGGCTGTGGCATCTTCCCGCGCATGCTCGAGGGACTGTACCGCGAGTCACGAACCTCGACACACCTTTATCCCGCCGAGCCTCGGGAACGATCGGATGTCGACCGCGCGTCGTCGTCCGCACACGTCGCGCGGTGGACGCGCGAGCTCTCGTTCGGTGGCGTCGTTCGGTGTCGGTGTCGGTGTCGGTGTCGTTCGTTCGGTGTCCTCGGTCGTCGGTGGCGTCGCGGACGGTGCGATCGCGCGCGCCGGAGACGAAGGCGGCGCCATCGGTGGCGAGAGGGACGTCTACGCGAGGCGGAGGCGCGGGCGGTATGGCGTCCGCGGCGCGCGCGAGGGCGCACGCGGCGTTTAGTGCGTACAGGTTCGGCACGGACGAGGAATTCGGAGGAGGATTCGGCGCGCGCAAGGGTCGTTGGACGCGGGAAGGATCGGACGATTACCTCGGACCCGGGTCGAGCAAGTACAGGGAGTCGAGGTTGTCGAGGGCGTGGACGCGAACGCGAGCGACGATCGGGGGCGAACGATTGGGTTGGATACTGTTGATGATCGTGTTGTTCATCGGACGCGGGTTGATGAGCGATAATCCGCTCAAGGTGCCGAGTCCGTCTCGAGGGAGGCCGGTGTTGCGACGGACGGTTTCCGAACGGAGAGCCGAGCCGAGAGTCGGAGGCGAGGTGAACGAGCTCGTCATCGTGCCGGGACACGCGGTGTATTTGGGTAGTAACTATCTATCAGCAAAGGATGACACCAATTGGGCGCTGGAGTCGTATCAACTCTTAGAGGGCGAGGCGAAGACGTTCATAGAGCATATGGAGTTGGGGGTCAAGGAGGTGGCGAAAAATCCCAACGCGCTGCTGCTTTTTAGCGGGGGGAAGACGAAAAGCGATGCGGGAGCGATAAGCGAGGCGAGCTCGTACTGGCAAGTGTCCAAAGCGTTTGATTGGTTTGGTGTAGACGTGGGCGTGCAGTCTCGAGTGTTCACGGAGGAACACGCGAGAGATAGCTTTGAGAACCTATTCTTTAGCGTCAATCGTTTTTACGAGCTGACGCAACGATTCCCGAGGAAAATTACAATTGTAGGATTCCGTGCGAAGCGTGAGCGATTTGAAAAACTTCATCTCAACGCGATCGCTTATCCGGAAGCGAATTTCACGTACATTGGGACCGTTTCCCTGAACGAGAGGGAGATGGAAGCCGGCGAAGCCAAGGTGCGCGCCGCGTTTCAGCGAGACCCGTATGGATGCCGGGGAGAGCTCGCTGAAAAGCGACTCGCTCGCAACCCCTTCAACGAAGGGATCTCGTACGGTGCCGACAACAAGTTGCTTAGCGGACTCTGGTTACACGTGAACACCTGTTCCCAGCGCTTGTTCAAAGGGCCGCTTCCGTGGTCCAAGGGCGTCTTGTTGAAGTGATGCGATAGACAACTACATTTGAAATACAACAGCCTAGCTTCGAGAAAACCATCTCCGTCGTCGCTTCTTCTCTTCACTCTTGTACTCCTCTAACTCTGACTCTAATTGCTCTATAAATACACTCGTCATGTCTAATTTCCTATCCTCCACTCGCGCGGATTCCTCCGTCGTCGTCGCTTGCGCCGGGAGAAATTTCTCCAACTCTTCCACCGCGTACGCGAAAGGCAGGGTGGCTAGACCACCCACCGCCACGCCCAGCGCCGCTCCCTTCAACCGCATCACTACATTTCCCGGAATCGCCATTCCCGTCAACGCGCTCGTGATCACACCCGCGCCCACCGTGTTCCACATATCGCTCTCTCCTCGTCGTCCCTCCAACGCCAGACGCGTCGCGCTAAACACCGAGACGAAACTTCCCAACCGCATCCCGTGCAGCGTGGTATCGCTGATCGTCCGCGTCCATAATCTGTGTTTCCTTCGAGTCGCGCTCTCCGTGGGATCCGGTTTTCGCAGTCTCGTCTCCGCGTAGTGCGCGGACCCGGCGCCGTACACGATGCCCGCGCACACACCGTACGTCGTCTCTCGCGCCCATCGAAGGAGTTCGGGCGGGGGCGGCGGTGGTTGCTCGCCCGGTTTGACTCGCTCGAACGCTCGCTCCATGGACGCGCGTCGTCGTGTCGTCGTCGACGTCGACTCTCGCGTCGTCTTCGACGCGCGCGCGCGCGTTCCACCTCGCGGGTCGAGGAATGACATCGGGGACGCACGAAACGAACATCGAGGTGGCGGACGTTTGAGGGCGACCCGCGCGCGAGAGAGGGTTTAGGAGATGACGTTCGAACGGTCGACGGTCGACGACGCGCGAGAGGAATGGATGGAAAAGAGGAGCGAACGACGACGAAGAGCGCGGGTAAACGGTCGGTGCAAGATTGATAAATAAATGACTACGTGTTACAGATAATTCTTATTGGAGCGCGCGTACTCAGAAGAATTTAAAAACCGTTCCCTTGCTTCTGTCTTTCTTCGACGGAGCGTCATCCTTGCCGCGGCTGGACGGAGGGAACTGTAACTTGCGAAGCGTGAATTCACCGTTTCGCTCGAAGGAAGCCGACGCGCGAACGTCGACCGGATCCGAGGTGAAGATGAATCGGCGGAGCTCAAAGTTTCCCGTACGCTTAAACACGCTCGCCGGCACGGAGGCGGTTCGAGAGCTGAAGGGGAACGTCATCTTTCGCAACTTGAACGAGCTCTCCGGAGCGCGCTTGAACGGAATCTTGTTCGTCGCAGATTGCGCCTTGATCTTGGTAAAATCGAGCTTGCGAAGGGTGAAAGCGTCGGCGGGAGCTCGAGTGAAGCCTTTGTTGCCTTTATCGCCTCTCTCCGCAGAGTTGAAAATCTTCTTACGCAGAGAGAACTTTTCACCGCCACGCTTGAACGGAACCTTACGAACGGTACTCTTTTTCGTCATGCCAACTTCGAGCTGCTGAAGTCCAGCGGCGATTTCAGTCGCTCGCTCGGCCGCATTTTCCATCTGCTTGGCAGCCCTCATCGCGCTCGAGATGCCCGGAGCGTAATCCATGTACGCCATGTCACCCTCGAGCGCACGGACGTTGGCCAACGCTTCATCCGTCACATCCTTGGCTTTTTGCGCGATTTTCGTCTGTTCCGCGAGTTTGGCGGTGAGGGATTCGACGAGAGTGGACAAATCCACGTTGTCCATCTTCGCACTCTCAGCTTCCTTCTTTGCTTGAAGATACACCTCGGCTTCCTCCATGTCGGACATGGTCACCTCCAATTCTCGGATGCGCTTGAGCAAAGAATCACGCTCTTCACCGCTGGCTTGCAAAGAGGCGATGCGCGCGCGCATCTCCTTGTTCTCAGCCTCAAGGGCGAGGATGACGCCCGGAGAGTTGAGCTTGCCATCGCTGAGTGCGTCAAGCTCAGCACTCGTGACACTATCCGCGAGTTCGATCTCCAAATCTCGAATGATGGCCAATAATTCATCTCGATCGGCCAACTTGTGTTCAATCTCTTCGACGGTCGCTTTCAAGGCGACGATCTCAGCATCCTTCGCGGCCAATTCGGCTTCAAGCGCCACGGTGGAGCTGTCGTCGACGAGCGCGGCCAGTTCCTGAGCCGCGCTCACCAAACGCTTATTCAACTGTCGCGCGTCTTCGAGCTCACCCTCGATTTCTTCCATGCGCGTGGTTTGTTCCGCGAGCGCCGCCGCTTCGGCGAGCAAAGCGTCGATGGCTTCCTGGTTTTCGCTCTTCAATCGTCGAACTTGTTCTCGAAGCTCGCTCGCCTCGCGCTCCAGCGTCGCGAGTCTCGCGCTCGTCGGCGCCATCACTTCCTTACGCTTTCTCTCCGCACGCGTGCGCTCGATCAACGCTCGCGCATCTTCCACCGATCGCACCGCGTCTTCGCCTCCCGACAAGTTCGCGGCCGCCGCCTCCAAGAGCGCGCGAAGCGCCTCCGCCTGGCCGCCGCCGCCCGCCGCAGCCTTCGTCTTCACCGTCGCCGCCCCTCGCGCCGTCTCCGCGCGCCGTCCGACGGCGACGTTCGACACAAATCTCTCTCCGCGCCCCTCGCTCATCGCCGTCCCGCTCGCCCTCCCGAGCCCTCCTCGACGCGTCGAAACGACGCTCGCGCGCCATCGTCCCCCTCTCGACCCACTCGTCGTCGTCGTCGCCACCGCGTTCGCCGCCACCGCGACGCCTCGCACGGACACCATCATAGCGCGTCTCTCTCTCTCTCTCTCTCTCTCTCGTCCTCGGCTCTCCCTCTCGTTCGCTCGCTCTCGCGCGCGTCGTCGATTGCGGCCGTCGTCGTCGCCGTCGTCGTCGTGTCGTCCCCTCCGAGACGGGAACGAAGGACGGACGCGTGGGGGCGTCGATGTCGGACAGATGGAAACAAGCACATGGGCCTACACCGTCTCGAATATGTTGTATGTAATCCATATCATCCGACGACACGGCGCATATCACTCATAGTGACGCATCACGGAACGCCGTCAATGGTACGTGTACGACGACAGACGGGACGGGACGCGCGCGCGCGATCGAGCCGAGGGGCATTTTTTTCATTTTTTTTAAACTCGACG
>Ga0208410_1001168_pt1 | contig 13815 bp, 5 predicted proteins | sample ETN02SmetaG_3_FD_185787 | JGI IMG/M metagenome (GOLD analysis project Ga0208410, IMG submission 185787) | Marine microbial and viral communities from oxygen minimum zone, Eastern Pacific Ocean - ETNP2014F10-02SV257 (SPAdes) (version 2) | ecosystem: Environmental > Aquatic > Marine > Oceanic ... | reverse complement strand
CTTGAGGATGTGTTAAATGATCAAGGTGGTCAGATGGATCTGGCATGGACACCGGGTGATCCTCGAGAGTTTGAGATTTTTCCTCAGTATAGCGTATGGCGTCAAGATGAGGAATGGACATTACTAGCGACTGTACCTTACCATGGGTTTGATATATACAATATGGTCGTACCTACGTTAGGAGATTCAACAGACACAGGTATTGTACAGAGTACGTTTATGGTAACTGCGCATACCATTGACCCGAATATCTTTTTTGATTCTGAGCCTATGACTGGATATTCTATAGATAATATTTACCCGGGTATTCCTGATAATCTTTCCGCGGTATTTTCTGGAGAGGTTGTACAGTTAGATTGGTCTACTCCAGCTGATGATGATATATCTTATTATAATATATATAGGCAAGACATTGGCTCTTCAGAGCCTGCCATTGTGTTTACCTCTGAAGAAAATACGTACACAGATGAGGTTGGATATTTAGGTGATTTTGAGTATTGGGTGACCGCTGTAGATTTAAGCGGGAACGAGAGTGATCCTTCAGATGTAGTCGCGATAGCGTTATCAATAGCTAGTGATTATTTACCTGATGAATTTGCTTTGCAACAAAATTATCCAAATCCTTTCAATCCTTCTACTCAGATACGATATTCGCTTCCAGTTAGTAGCAATGTTAAGGTAGTTGTCTACAATATGCTTGGGTCTAAGGTTCGTACATTATACAATGGAAATCAGGATGCAGGATATAGAAGTGTCATGTGGAACGCCACAAATGATAATGGTGACCCAGTCGCTGCGGGCATGTACATTTACACTATTGAAGCAGATGGGTATTTCGCGTCAAAGAAAATGATTCTATTAAAATAGTTATACTATAGGTTCATTTCTTTTTATTCTTAGTTAAAATATTTTATTATTTTAGAGGTATATATTTCCCTGCTAAAATGAAATTTTCCTTATATAAACGTAATATTTTCCCAATTTTATTTGTTCTTTCTTTTTATTCGTGTTCCATAGAGCCTGATCTTGATAAGCTGCCAATCATTCAGCCTAGTTTTGGGTTTTCAATTTTTAGAGAGGCAGTCACTCTAAATGATGTAGATATTTTTACTGAAGACTCTAGTATTACAAAGGAATCATTTGGGGCAAATGACTCAATATTTGTTTTTAATAAAACCATCAATATTGATAAACAAGAAGTCGGAGATAAGTTATCCATTGATGATATCAATAAACAATTTTCTCAAAATGTAGATAATATATCTATTGAAGATACGCAGGTGGAAGAGAGAGTCGGATTCGAACCAGTAGGAATTGAACCTGTAGTAGAGAGTATTAGTTCAGTGGTCGGGACAATCAGCTTAGGGAACATCACCCCTCAGAATACTGAGCCATATTTGTTATCCACTATATTCCCTGGTATCAGTGCTTTTCCTGATGATGGGAGTCCGCAGAATGTGCCCTCTTTTGATTTAGCTCCAGCAACAAACAATTTTTCTTTTAATGATTTTTCTTCAGCGGTTTTTAGTGCAGGGATTTTGTCGCTTTCTATTGTAAATGATCTTGTAATACCGCTCGGAGATATTAACATACAACTACAGAATTCAGATGGGGTGAATATTTCTGGAGCCTCTACTTTAATTTCAGGTCCAATTAACCCATCCACTACAGCTACAGGAAATTTAGATCTATCAGGTATTACTTTACCCGGTAGTATTATTATTGAAGTTACTGGAAGTAGTCCTGGAGGAGATAATATTTTAATAAATGTTAACTCTTCATTCTCTGTTCAAATTTCTGGTAGTGGCCTAGAGGTTACTTCGGCTACAGCAAAAATTCCTGAGCAGATTATTTCTGAATCAGGAGAGATTGCAATGGCCTCTGACTCAAATAAGGTAGTGTTAGCTACAATATCTCAAGGTAACCTTGTAATTGAAATTGATAATTATATGGCACTAGGAAGTGAAATGAGCTTGACGATACCATCGTTAAAGACATCAGCTGGTAATGACTTTCAAACTAGTATTAGCATATCTGGTAATACTGCTGATATAATAGATCAGACTGATATATCTGGGTATTCGTTATCAATGGATATTGATGACCAGGCAGTGGTTTATACCTATGAGATATTAACAGTAGACACAGAAAACGAACTCATTAACATTGAAGATACTGATAGTATTATTGTGAACATCCAACTAGAGGGTTCATCAGATGGTGAAGATATTTCATTTTCAAATTTTGAGGGGTTGGTTACTCCACAGAATATTGGTTTTAATGGAGAAATGGCAATTGACAGTGACTCTGATATTTTAGAAGCTAGCTTAAATAGCGGCAGCTTGATTATTAATATAAATAATCCAATTAATGGTAGCGTCTCTGGTGCGCCTTCCGCGATGATAACAATATCTGAGCTTATAAGTACAATTGATGACCAGGCACTCACTATTGATACTGGTCCAATGAGCGGGCAGATGGACCCTATATCTGTTGACCTAGATAATTATAAATTGATATTACCTCAAGCAGATCAAAATCTTTATTATGTGGCTGATGTTCAAACAGCGTATGAGGTTGGGACTTATTCTCTTTTAGATTCTATAACTATTCAAATCACAGTTTCTAATCTTGGTTTTTCTAGTGTCCGTGGATTCTTTTCTCAAGATGCTATGGTGGACTCTAATTCTATTGTTTTAGATGACTCTACAATTATCCATAATGCCACTCTTAAATCTGGGAACCTATTACTCTCTATTGAAAATTATATTGGCATTCAGGCTGATGTATTTTTTCAGATAGATGAATTTTTTAATTCTGGCTCAATGTTAGACACTACTTTTTCAATTACCAGTGGGAGTAATAGTGTCTCTATTGACCTAAGTAATTATTCATTGGTGTTACCATCAGATATTGACACTCAAAAAGTAAATTATGTCTCTCGAATTTCTTTACCATCTGATCAAGAGATGACACTATCGCTTGATGATTCCATAGAGATTATTGTTGATATGACTGATATTTCATTCTCCTCTGTAACTGGCCAGATTAAGCCTGTAACAGTGGATATTGATCCTGTAGAACAGACCATTGACGCTTTACCTGAAGAGCTAGATGGTTTTGATTTTGAATCTGTAGAAATGAATTTAGATTTTTCATCTAGCATAGATCTTCCTGTTTATCTTGACCTAATTATTACTGCATATAATGATGAGAATGGTGATTCTGTCTTTAAAAATATTAGCCAAAATATCCATGCTGATCCATTAGTTATAGTTCCAAATGCATCAGACTTGATAAATATCAGACCAGATCGAATTATCGCTCGTGGTTCAGCCCAGGTCGGGCATCTTGATTCATTAGGGACGGTTGCAAGTGATGATTCTCTATCTGGGTTAATGAGCTTAAGAGCGCCACTTGTTTTTATGATCAACTCCGACGCATTGATTACCCCTGATCCAAGCGAGATGGATAGCACAGAAATTCCTGATGGTGTTTTAGATATTGCTCTTAATCTTAGTATTGATAATCAGTGGAGTTTTGGTGCTGATCTTGTAGTGCTTATGTCACCTGATTCTTTATCTTTTTTTGAGGGGAATGTAGATACATTAATCTCAGATTTTTATTTTAGTCCTAATTCTTTTTCTAAGGATACTTTACTTTTAGATGAGGAAGCTTTTGATCTTTTAAAACGTTCTCCAAATTGGATACAACCACAGATTAAGGTTGTCTCTGATGAACAAAGCCCGGTAAGGTTTTTAAGTACTGATACGTTAACGATTACTATTAATGGGCTGTCTGCGACAATAGACTTATCAAATATTGGTGATGATGAGTAATATGAAAAGATTTCTTCTATTTTTTATTATTATCTCTATTACTCTAGGGCAAAAAAACCCAATTGATATAGCAACTGTAGGATCAAGGCAGTTACGGATGAATGGGCAACTTAATATTGATTACAATCCTGCAGCTTTAGGATATTTCACAATTAAAAAGCGGAGTCTTATATCAGGTCAAAATTCTGTAGATACAATTCTTAATGTATATGATAATGAATTAATTCAAAATGATTCACTAATGATAGAAGATTCTTTAGAATTGGTAGAGGTTGATTCTCTATCTATAGATAAAATACTTTTAATTGCCGATAGTGTTGATACAGTAGTGGAAGAGGTTATATCTGAAGATTTTCGTTTTAACTCACCTTCTTTTAGTATCGATCTGTCCTTTGTATCTGAGTTTGGGAATAATGCAGTCACTCCAGATTGGATTAATAACCAACTATTTGGGGGAAAAGATCTCAGAGACCCACAACAAAAAGAACAATTTTTTAATGGCATAGATAATGTAACTCTCCAAACCTTAACTACAATCAGTCTTCCATTATTGAATATTAGATTTGGCCCTAATTTAATAGCGCTTGGGCAAGTTAATAGTTATACATCCGTAAATTTTAGTGGTCTTTTAAATTTTATTTTTGAGGGTATTCCTATTGATGAACAATTGGATTTATCGAGCTTTGATTTCCGTCATATAACTTATTTACCAATATCGTATTCTAGAGGTTTCCAATTACGTGATGGGTTCATTCCTTTTGGCAGGGAGAGTTATGCGGGAATACGAGCAAGTATGCTAATCGGTTTAGCCGAACTTCATACGAACAACTCCACGGGTTTATTAGTTGATAAAAATGGAAATACTGTAATTGATATGACCTTAGATGCAAACAGTACTATGATAGGTGAGAACCCAGGTTTAGGGTTTGGTTTTGGATTTGATATTGGTTTAATTACAGAAATAAATGATAGACTAACAATAGGGTTGAGTACTAACAATCTTGTTTCTTCTATAAATTGGAGTTCAGGTGCGACATTCTCTTCAAGCCTTCAAGGAGAGGTTACACCAGAGCAACTATCTGATCTTGATTCTCTATCTAACTATTATGTACAGAATGAAGAAACTATATCCTTTGGATATAAGACGAGTTTACCAACTTCAATTCATTTCAGTGGTACCTATTTAGCTAAAAATTGGGTGATACTTGATGCTAACTTGCGTTTTGATATTGGTGATTCTTATTGGGCCAGCAAAACCCCAATATTATCGTTTGGTTCCGAATTCCTACCGGAATCAAATACCCCTATTAATATAGGTCTATCATTGGGTGGTGTAGATGGTTTTAAATTGGGATATGGATTAACTATAAAATTGAAAGGTCTTGTATTTGATATAGCCTTTGGTCAGCAAGGAGGTTTATTTAGAAACCGTACTGGGTCAGAGTTAGGGTTTGGTCTTAGGATTGAAGGATGGGATAATTAATTATTTTTTTTGATAAGCTTTGGCCCATTTTGATTCAGGCGCTAGAGCAATCAATTCTTTTTCTTTTACAGAAGCAGTTTCTTTATCTCCAAGCTTATAATAGATCTGTATCATATAGTGTCTTACCTCAGGAATCTTTGCATGGTTTTCATCTTTTTTCTCTAACCTAGCAAGGGTCTTCATTAGCTTTCCTAAAGCAGATTGAAGCTCTATCTTATTAGGACCTCTCATGGACTTTCTATAATAAAGATGATGCAGCGCCTCATCCTCAGCCTCTGCTCCTCGAACACCAGCCACAGTAACTACTTGTTCTACTTCTCCTTCAACCTCGTTTATTTCTTCAATTTCATCCCAGACCGTATTATCCCAAAGAGCGTCTAGGTCGATGTCTTCTTCCTCTTGAGCGAGAATAAAAGAAAAAGATAGCATTGGCAGTAATATTAGATACTTTCTCATAATGACAATATTACGATATTGAGGGTTATTAATCAAATTTTTTGTACTTTGAGGGTTTTTCACCCATACTTTCAATAAAGGTAGCTTGGCCAACAATTTCTGGGCTTTTTAGCTTTATTTCTTCAAAGAGTTCTAAGGCTTGGTCATACTTTCTTACTCTATATAATGCAACAGCTAGATTTAATTTATACTCTGAGTTATCTGGGTCTTTATCAAGTGCTTTTTTGAAATAGTCCACAGCCATAGCATTATTTCCTATTTGTGCAAAAGTGATACCAACTGCATTATCACTTTTAGCTCTTCTGGCACGGTAAGAGGCTCGCTGTACAACTTCTGGCTCTAGTTGGGGTGCAGCTTCTTTTAATTCGTTCAGGCCTTTAGAAGATTCTGAGTCTAAATCAGCCTCTAATTCAGAGGATATACTTATTGCGTTTGGACTTATATCTAAACCAATAGAAGCCTTGGCAGATCCTAATATGTCTTCAAGTTTTCCGGCAAAAGACGGGGCAATGGTCACGACCTCATCATATTTTTGTTTTGCTAAGCCTTTATTACCTTGCATGAATTCTGATATTGCAATATTTAACATAAAACCAGGATGGTTTTTTTGTTGTTCTAGTGCTTTGTTATAAAACTCAATAGATTTTTCATACTCTTCTTGCTTGGTATAGCAAACTCCAAGAGTGTTTAACGCATCTGGGAAATTTGGGGTAATTCCTATAGCTGTATTTAGATTGTCCACTGCACTTTGATAACGTCCGAATTCCATATATAATACGGCGACATCATAATAATCATCGGCTGTCTCAAGTTTTCCTTCAATTCCTTTTGCAACAACTTGGTCTAGCCATTTTATATACTGTCTAATATCTTCTTCAAGAAGCTCACTTACCCCTGCAGGTTCAGGTATATATACTTCTTCAGGGGTGATAGAACCTGGGAGATACTTTGCCATGGCCTTTGTCATATTAATCTCATTCACAAATTGATCAGCTTTCATTTGAGAATATTTAAGTGCGCCCTGTTTCCAAGCGCTAAAAAACGGCTTCCCAACTAGGGTTGCTTCAACTGGAATCCAAACTTTATTGTCTACTACAGCTACCTCATTTCTATCAAGAAATAGGCGATCTACATCATCAGGATCTACTCCGCTGTCAAACATTAGAAATACATGACCTTCTCCTGGCTTAAAAACATCCAGCCACATTGTCTCAATACCAACGTTGTTTAATAGCGTACCATAGAGAGTAGCCAGATCATCACAGTCTCCAATTTTATCATCTAATAGTTCCCAAGGGTATTTGACAGTGTCAAAAGCTGATTTGTCATCAGATATTTGCAGAAATGGAGTAGAAGGGTCAACGTTATAGACTAGGCCAAAAGTTCCTAGCGCATCGTATAAAATAATTGCTCTACCAATATTGGTTCTGCCAAAATACTTTTTTAAAACCTCTGAATAGGCTTGGATATTTGTTCTTGCAAATTTGTCAACTACAACATCTTGGGTAGTAAAATAAGATGCAATCATTTCTGGATCACTCCAGGTGAGTTTCCCTTTACCTAAGACGTAGGATGACTCAAGTTTTTTCTGGGCGCTTTTTTCTTCTCCATCTTGTTTGTATGTCACTTTAATATCAGGCTGGACTAAGTTGTCAAAAGACGCTTTCGCAGAGGTTAAGACATCAGATGAAAAAGAAACCCCTAGTTCATATTCTTCATCAGATTTTGGTGGTAATACAATTGACTCAGAGTGAGGGTTTTCCATCATCGTTGGTATGAAAAATGAAACATCAACTGGTAATTCAGAATCGGAAATATTTTTAATATTAGTTTTTACAAATGAATTACCTTCATAATACCGATGTAAGGATCTAAAAATTGGGTTATGATTAATTGTTGCAGAGTTAATACTAACCACTGCCGGGCTTAGTTGGAGAGAAATAGAATATCTATACGTTGGCTCTAGATAAGGATGTGCCTCATAACCATATTCAAACACAAGGCTTTTAAATTTAAGAGTAACCCCAGCGGAAGGGATAAGCAGTTTCTCTTCTCCGTTTAAGTCTTGCTGGAATCCAGCTCGAAAACCAATACGATTTTTAATAAAATACTCTGCTCCAAAATGTGCTCTATCATCATCAATATCCATCGCAATGGTAAGTCCATCTATAGGGAAATAAGCTATACCAAGTTTAAAAGCTTGCCCTAGAATTTCTTCGTCAACTTTGTTTTCTTTGTAGGTTACTTTTGTTCCGCCAAGGTCGTAAACACCTAGACCAAGACGAAGTGTTTTTAATGGGGATAATAATAAACCAAAGTCATACCCGATTCCTGAAGTTTTACCGTAGGAGGTTCCATCTAGGCCCATATCTCTAGATAGGTATTTGAATGTCCCGCCAAATGAAAGCATTTTGAATGGTTGATACCCTATTGAAAAATTTAATTTATTTTCGCTATAGTTAAGTTCTTGATCATCAAAGCCAATATTAGACCAGTCAACCCCAACAGCAACTTTATCTCCAAATGGCCATACTATGCCGGCATAAGAATGAGAGATATTCATTGCAAAAAGATCCGCATAGCTTGAGGTAAACTCTTTTCTTCGAAGCCTAGGAAGACCTGCTGGGTTCCAGGTAATTGTGTTTCCGTCATCTGCTACAGCTATGAAAGCTCCACCCATACCCAGTGGCCTAGTGCCAACAAATAGCTGATCTTGGGACATGCCAAAAGAAATTAGAAGAATGAGTATAAAAAATTTCTTCAACGGTTTAGTACTCCAACTGTAGTCCTAAGTATAGAAGCTGAAGACTCTAGGGTAACAATATATAGCCCACTCGGGACAACAGTCCCATCACTATCTTTACCGTCCCAGACAATTATATTACTACCAGGCCCTAGTTTTTGTTCAGGCTTGAGTATACGTTTTATTTTCCCAGATATGTTAAAAATTCTGGCGGTTACATCATCGGATTCAAGAAGATCAAATAATATATTAGTATGAGGAAACTCAAATACAGAACCTGCAGGAGAAAATATTCTAGGTTGGCATATGATTTTTTCAGTATTTAGTGAGTCAACAGTTATTGTAGAGTCAGATTTAAATGCTGCATAAGCGCCAAGCTCTGATAATTGTGCTTGAACATAAGGGATACTGTTGACTGTAATTATTGTTCCGCCAATTGGACTTAAATCTCCAGAAGAAGTATTGATATTTGCAATGTAAGGCGAGAATTCACTTTGTTCTACATTAGATGATTCTAATGGAATAGCAATTCTGAGGACTACTGGTTTATTTAAAATTATATTATCAGGATTAATAGTGTAGTAATTCGATAAGCGGTTAGAATCAAGTGTGATTGTACTTGTTTCAAGATTGTTTATAGCAATTGATATATCTTCAGATACAGAATTTTGAGGGAATAATAGAGAAACATTTCCATCAGGACTAATTACAGATCCTCCTGCTTGCGAAATGATTTTTTTTGGTGTTTTAAAGAAAATCTCTTTTGCCATTACATTTCCACGCATATCTCTGGCGTTTGAGATATAAACTTTTATTGCTTGGCCAACATATGTATCGGGCAGAGTGAGAAGACCTGTCCAAACATCTGCGCTGTAGCTTTGTTTAATTACAAGCAGTGAATCATATCCTCCATCTCCATCAATGTCATTCATATCAGGGTGCATCGCAAAAACATAAGGATCTGCAGTCGTACTATTATCCATCTCAAACTCTTCATCGAATTGAATTATTAAGATTATTTGCCCTCCAACTCCATAATTTGCTTGAATAGTGTCTATCACTGGCGGGGTTCGATCAATATAAAAATAATCCCATTCAGACCAGTCAGAAGCTCCGAGGCCGTGGTCAATTGCTTTGATTTTCCATTGATAACGACCTTCATTTAATTTATAAATTTTATGATTAGTTCCTTTAACGGAGCCCATAAGGCCAGTGCCATAATTGCCTGATATTATTGAGTGAGTGTTTGCTGATAGATTATAATTTTGATCTTCACCCATTTGAAGTTGATATCTTAAACCTAGTGATGGTGTTTTACCTGTCTCTAGAGGAGTTTCAATGTCCGTACTTATGTTCCAGCTAATTTCAACAGTATCTGTGCTGACAATATTGGATAACATAATAGGCTTACTTGGTTTTATGTTAGGATTATTTATTCCTTCTAGGTTTTCATATACTTTGGTAACCATATCATTATTATTTAGTATGCCATTCAATAATAGATCTAGGTCTCCATCATTATCATAGTCACCCCATTGAACAGATGAGCTGTATACACTATCTAGCATATATAATGTGCTATCTACAGAAAAGACTCCAGAAGAATCTTGTTGATAAATATTAGTTATTGGTAAAATGATATCATTCTCGTTTGTAATGCCTGTACTAATTAAATCAAGATCTCCATCATTATCATAGTCACCTATATCTATAGATCCAGAGAATGTACCTTGTAATGATTGGTCTAAAACAAATTCTGAGGTAGTATTATTTTTATATAAGTCAGTTATTTGTGAATCACCAACTTTGCCTGCAATAATAAAGTCATCATATCCATCACTATTAAAGTCAGCTATAGTAATCGAACCAGCGGTTATGCTTAGTAAGATTGTCTGGCCTAACGAACTACCTATCATCCCATCATTATTGATATATGTTTTAATTGATGTCCCCGATGCAGTTATAAGATCTAGGGCGCCATCATTATTTATATCAATCCATTTTACTTGCATTGGCCATGCTGGGGTAAGATCAGTTTGTCTTTCATCGTGGAATAAAGTACCATTTTGATTATTGTATATTTTTAAAACAGTTTCTTGATCATAATAGGATAGCATTTGTATTCCGCCAATAATCAAATCAAGATCTCCATCATTATCATAGTCACCCCAGTCAAAATTATTTGGACCTGCAGCAATTCCAAATTCATTATATCCATAATAATCAACTACCACATTAAATTGATTGTCTTTTACATAATTGCCATTTTCCCATTTATAAAAATATGTACGTGGATATTGACCAAAATTATCAGATTGAAAGCCTGATAAAGATATATCAAGGTTGCCATCGTTAGTATAATCAGCAAAACTAATATGTCCACCATAGGTATTTTCGATAGCAGGTATTTGTGGGAGTATAGATAGCAGCCCATCTTGGTTTGTGAATAATTGAGTGATGCTATTACCAGTATAAAGGTTTCCAGTAATAACAAAATCAAGAAGGTTATCGTTGTTTATATCACCCCATCTTGATACTCCAAATGAATAGCCAGGTAGTGATTGCACAGAGTTAACAATTCTTGGTATAAATAATTCTTTTTCGTCAGACCAATTTGAGACAGCTCCAGAGGGGTCAACAGATTGAACGCTCCAGTAATATGTGCCCCAAGGTATATTGGTAAACTCTCGTATTAGTCTTGTTCCAACATTTGAATAATTAAATGATACGGCTGAAGATAGAAGGCTATTTGAACTGGCAGAACTTCCTATTTTTACATTATAATTAAGACTTTGATCAGAGCTGTGTTCATCAGTACCACTATTCCAAGTAAAGATTGCTCGATTACTAATAGCAAATGATTCTAATAAGTTTGGAGAGGTTGGTTTATTGTTTACACCTAAAGTTGAATTGATAAAAATGGATACAAATGAACTGTCTTTTTCTCCAATTGATCTAGTACCTGAACAAAGTAGATCTGGAATATTATCTTGGTCAATATCTGCAAATGAAATGACCCGAACACCAGCACCATTAAATGTTTGTTCTTCACTAAAAGTAAGATCATTACTATTACCATCATTTAGAAATATTTTTCCATTTAAGGCAAGGACACTATCGCGGTATGTATATGAAGTATCTGGATTAGGAGTGTCTGGATTATCTATTGATATATCTATTAAAACTGTATCTCTTGTGGCGCCACTAATGGCAAGGTCTTTCCAACCATCTAGATTTATATCTATAGCTTCAATGGTGCCAAAAATTGTACCAAAGTTAATTTGCTGATCTGCTAGTCTAAATGTCCCTGTGGGTTCATTAATATAAATAACGGTTATTAGTGTACTATCAAGGGGGTTCATTCCTGATAGAATTAAATCAGGGTCACTATCTTGATCTAGATCAGACAAATTAATTGAAGTGCCTCTTAGGGATATTAATTCTTGATTTGTGTCTTCTGCTAGTCTGCCAAGAGGATCATTTTTATATAATTTTGTAACTCCAGATATAGTCCCAATTGATTCACCACTTATTATAAGATCAAGATCTCCATCTAGATCTATATCGCTCCAAGCAACAGCACCATTTTTTGTATTTGGCATAACCATTGTCTCGTCGAATTCAAAATCATATTGACTGTCATTTAGGTATTTGCCATTATTTATAAGTAGTTTGTTTGTAATATATTCGCTTGAACCTGAGCTTTTAATTCCTGTCCAAAAAATATCTAGATCGCCATCTAAATCGAGATCACCAAATTTTACGCTGCTGTTAAATAATTTTTCTGCTTGATATGACCCTAAATAGTTATGTGTATTTGTAGAGCTAGTAGGTGCCTGAAAACCATTTCCTAAGTTTTTGGAAAGCCACAAATTTTCAGAACCATGAATCAATAAGTCGGGCAGTCCATCATTATCAAAGTCTCCGACATCTAATCCTCCATTACCACCAATATATTTTGAGAACTTAGCATAATAGTTTCCTTGGTAATCAAATAAATTCTCTACAACATTGAGCTGCAACGTGTCTATCTCTCCGGAGCTGGAGACGGTATAAATATCTAAAAATAATCCTTCTTGGTTTAGATCATCATATCCAGATACAATGATATCATTAACTCCATCGTTATTAAAATCTGCTATATTTATTGTTGACGCTGTTGATTGCTTAATTACATCGCTTAGTTCTGAGTTATATTCAAATAAATCCTGGCTAGATAAAGGACTTATAAGAAATAAAAATATCAGAGGCGATATTAGCAGTGATGTTTTATTAAAGGACATAAACCTATTTGGAGGTTTGAGTCCAAACACCATCCCAGTCATCACCAGGAGGATTCTCTTTAAAATTTAAACAGCGAGGGATATATACTCTGCTGGGGTTTGTTTTTCTTCCTGGAAACATTTCTTCCAGCTCATCAGCAGTTTTAAAAGCTTCAATTGCCTTATCCCAATCTTGTTTAAAATAATATTCTAATCCTTCGTGAAATATCGGGAGGATCTTTTTATAAATTTCTGGTTCTTGATCTTTTTCTGAAATGAGTTCAAAAACTTTTACAGGTTCCGTCTTTCCCATTACCCTTACAAAATCAAGGGCCCTTACTACAATCTGATCTTTTACTGCTTCATATGTACTATCTGATATTTGGATATATACGCCATATTGTTTTGCTGAGCTTTCTAGCCTTGCGGCAAGATTTACAGTATCACCCATCATTGTGTAGTTCATTCTTGACTCAGAACCCATATTCCCTGTTACCATTTTTCCGGTATTAATGCCGATTCTATTTTGCATATGATGTACAATTTCAGGCCATCGATCGCCTTCTTTTTGCCATTGCTCTCTAAGCACGGCTAACCTTTCTTGCATTTTTATTGCTGTTCTACAGGCCATTAGCTCATGATTTTTTAAATCAAGCGGGGCGCCATAAAATGCTACAATTGCATCGCCAATATATTTATCTAATGTGCCATTATTTTCCATAAGTATATCAGTCATTTCTGTGAGATAGTCATTTAATAAGCTAACTAGGTCACTGGCTGTTAGTTTTTCCGAAAATGCAGAGAAGCTTTGTATATCAGTAAAAAAAGCAGTGTGGTAGCCCTCTTCTCCACCAAGTTCTGGTTCTTGACCACTTTCATACATCTCATCAATTAGCTCAGGAGATATATATGTCCCAAATGATGATTTTAGGAATTGCTTATTTTTTTCTTCTTGTATATAGTTATAGAGGGTGATGCCTAAAAATCCAAATCCTACAGTAGCGATCGGAGCAAATAGGTCTAGCCAAATAT